>Ga0209500_10000117_pt1 | contig 72274 bp, 85 predicted proteins | sample S_140212_EF_Meta_FD_187323 | JGI IMG/M metagenome (GOLD analysis project Ga0209500, IMG submission 187323) | Freshwater microbial communities from Lake Simoncouche, Canada to study carbon cycling - S_140212_EF_MetaG (SPAdes) (version 2) | ecosystem: Environmental > Aquatic > Freshwater > Lake ... | reverse complement strand
TAAATCTTATAATAAACATTATGTTAAATAGCATGTGCGTATATAATACTCATAGACGCGGAGTCTTTGGGGATGGTAATGTAAGAACATCTTCGTAGTCTTTGTGCAAAACTTCAATCCACCCTGATTCAAAGTCAACCCATCTTTTCTGTATCTCAAGGTGAGCTATTTGTTTATCTTCTGCCATCAAGGAATCTAATGCGGCTTTGGTTAAATTATCTATGTCAGGTTTGGATTGGTGAAATCTGCCATGATGTAACTTTTTTTTCTTTTTTGACCAAGAAGGAGGTACTGGTATAAAGAAAGTTATAGAAGCTCCAACGGGAGGAAGGATAAATTGCTTGGCTTTGGCTTCAGCTAAAAGGTCAACTTTGTACTTGTTGTATTTTTCTAATCGGAGTAGTCTATTTAAACCGGCGGGGCGTAGTTTTTCTCTTGGGATTCTAAAGAATATTGAATCACCTTGAGTTGCTCTAACATGCGTCTGTGGGGTTATGTTTAATATTATTTTCTTTTGCATTTGCTTTGTTTACTATTTTTTGTAAAATGTATTCCATTGATTGAGTTAGCGACCATTTCTTTTTTTCTGCAAAAGTTTTTAATTTTTCGTATGTTTCTGGTTCAAGATATACCGTATATGCTTTCTTCATATAATTTATTTTAATGCAATTTACATTAAGTTATAACATTTAGCAAATAATCATTATGAAAGTGTAGCGTTACGCTTTACGAAACAAAAAACCTCCTTTTTAGGGGAGGCTTTGCATAAGAAATTGAACACTTTTATCTGATATTCTTTATGTAATTGGCTAATTGTTCGTCTTTTCTTAAAACATTATCTCTTAAATCCAAAACCCTTTTACCGTATAATGGATTCTTCCTCATGTCAATACCTTCCTTTGGTAATGGAACTCCGTATATGCTTTGCATTGCAAAACCGTGGTATCCTTTTTCTGTGTTGGGTGTAATCTTACCTAACCCATTGTATGTTTGCATCCTTGTTGCAGGGTCTTTTATTCCAAGTCTATCTGCGTATTTCATCTTTGACATATACGCTCTAGCAAACATATCGTATTCATCTCTAACTCCTTCTTCTTCTGTATCCATCTTTGTTGGAGTGTCGTTTATTATTTCATTATCAGACATTTTTATTTGTCCTAGTCCTTCTCCTTTTTTATTTAAACCTGTTTCCTGAAGTGATACTGATAGCAAATCATACGGGTCTAGGTTGTATCTTTTAGCTGCTTTTACTATGCCGTATATGTCTTTTGAAGGGTATTTACCGCTTACTAAATCTCTATTTGGGTTTATTGCTTTACCTGTTGTGGCACTTACTTTTCTATTATCTTTTAATTCATAATCTCTTGGCATTACAAGTCCTTTCTTTGCTGCAGGAGTGGCTGCGGGTGTAACACTAAATACTTTTTTAAGAAAATCCATTATCGGATTGCCTTCGTTTTCGCTATGAATTGTTTCTGATATTGCGTCTAACTCTGCCATATTAAGATTTTTTATGTCTATTTGCAAACATTCTTGCTTTTGCGACAGAGCTAAATCCCCACGCTTTTAATGCTAATGCTTTCCTTGTAGGCTCACCATTTGGTTTTTTCATTGCGCCCTTCATTCCGGCAAATCTTGCGGCAAAAGATACTCTACGAGGATTAGTTCCACCTTTAACGGGGGCTTTTAGATTACCTCCTGTTTCGGCATTATACGATGCTCTGCCTTTTTCATTCAGTCCTCCTTTCGGATTTTTGCCTTCTGACCTTGTCCAAGCCGGTGTCTTGTGCATTACTTTTTTTCTTTTGCTTTAATCTTTTTTTCTTGTTGAAGCATTTCTGGTGTTGGCTTTTTACCACTTCCTTTACTAGCACGAATGTTATTCCAAAGACCATTTGCAACTCCTAGTTTGTTTAATTTTCCTTTCATAATGCTAAATTACAAATTTCCTAATATATTTGGCTCATTTTTTATATCAATTATATCAATAAGTGGCTTTCCCCCTGTGTCTATTATTTCAACTTCTTCTCCGGCAAGCATAGCATCTATTGTTTCCTCTATGATTTCTCGCTGTTCCGGGCTTAATAGGGCGACTTTCTCGTTAATGGCGGGTACTGCAAAGACATCGCTTGAAATCTCCTTCTTTATGCCATCTCTGACCGATTGTGTTATATGCGGATGGGTTATGGTATCCTTGAATATCCAATTAATCTTGTTTACATGGCTTAAAAATAACCTTGCGCCACTTGATTTAGGGTATTGTCTAATAAAATCATCGTAATGCTCTTTAGCCATCTTTAGATGCTGTATTGCACTTACTATGTTTGCTCCGTTCATTTATTAAAATTTAAATGCTTGTATTCTAGTTGTTGTAAAAATGTTCTCGCTTTGAGAACTTTTGCTTTTGCTTTATCAATCAATTCCTCGTTTCTATAAACAGTAAATAAAAGTATTCTTTCTTCTAATGGGGCATTTGAGAATATCATATTCTTTTCTTTCTCATTCCATTCTTTTATAAATTCAGGTGACTCTTCACTAATAACATCCATCTTTCTTAATAAAGAAAACTTTGCAGAATTTCTAATATGCTCCGGGGTGTCAATCAAGCAATAAGCAACGCAAGCTTTTTCTAATCCTAATAAATCCATATATCCGTTTACTTGTGCCTCGTATGTTGAATCTAATTTATCAGGTATGTTTGAAAGGAATGTAATCCAATCCCAGCTTGACTTTGTATCATATACTATTTCGTCAATAACATCAGGAGTACCTATAAAAAAATCATTACTAAATACTTCAGTATTTTTACTTAACGGTCTTTTTATTGTAAGTGATAACATATCTATTGCTTCCGGTTCTACTGTATTGCCTTTGTCTGTGTATTTGTTATCAATCTCTTTTTTAAAACCGTATCTCTTATTAGCATACACTTCTATCAAGTGCGTCTTTGCTGTTTTAGAAAGTTCGCCAGATTCTTTATCTGCCTTTGATATAGGTTCGGTTAATAATTTACCAATGCTACTGCAATGGATAAGTGTGTTAAAGAATTCCATTATTTTATGCTTTTTAATTTTTTGTTATAATGTTCTAGTAATTCCGGATTGCTTTTTGACATCAGCTCCCAAGACTTTAGCTCTGCTCTTGTTTTACAAGCATCTAAAAATTCTTTAGTTTTTTCAGTTAATGTTTTCTTTGATTGGGTTGGAATAGTTTCTACTTCAATTTGGTCTTCATAGAAATAACCTAAATCTTTTAGTTTTGCTACATTTTCTTTATGATATTCTTCCACTAATAATTTAGCGGTTTCTAGTGCTTCTTTAGCATCTTCTCCGGCGTTAATAGCCACTTCTACGCCAATCTTTTCTGAAGCGTAATTTCCTAAATTAAATGTTCTTTGATAATTGATTACTTGGATGTGCATAGCAATTTGTGTGTTTTTAAAAACTGGTAGCAATCTCATCATTAATTGCCTTTCTTTTTTATGAAAGAGCTTAAGTGTAGAAATTGCGTACCAATTAGGGGATTTTGATTTTTAGTTGAAGCCTATCTAACTCTTATTACTTGTGTTGTGTTTTCAATGACTTTTATCTTAAAGATTTTGTCTTTGTGGTCTTCTTTTCTTTTTAGATTTGAAATCATTACAGCAATAGATGTATATGGGTTAGTAAATTCAATAATCTCATTCACTTCTAGCGTAGAAACCTTACTAGAAACTGAATCTGGGTTAATGTGTCTTGCCATTTTTGATAATTTTTAACAAAGTTAAGTTAATTATTTTAAATTAAAAAATATTTTTAAATTAATTTTGTTGCCTAATAGGGCAACTTTTGTTACCAAAATGGGAACTTTGTTTCTTATTTGCATGAATTTTACATTAGATTTCATGCAATAGTTTATAAATTGGCAATATATGTCTAGTTTTTGATACTAAAAACTTGACAAATTCGGAAGTGAAACTCGGACAATATCCGAATTAGTGTCACCAATTTATATAAATATGTGACAAATTAAGGGGTAATTCGGTTATATCTTGTAACATATAAAGGGTAAGATTTGTTACAAAATAGGTGCAAATGAATATAAATGGGCGCAAAGTAGTAATAATACTACCCTAATAGCAAAAAATGTAAACTCTGCAAGTTTTGATAGTGTTCACTTATTTAAGTTGTTCATGTTCCGTGAACGGAGATAAAAAATGAACTGTTGTATAAAATGCAACAATTACTCAATGGAGTGAGTAATTTTACTCAATGAGCCGTAAATGATTGACAATCGGCTCAAGAATGATTGATAAAGTGCCTTATAAAGCACAAAAGCATATCAGAATGTGCATTTTATGACGCATTATGCAATCATTAGTGTCAAATAATGCACTTTATGGTGGATATTTTCATCGCAAATCCGCCAAACCCTTATAAACATTCGCTTTAGCGAAAAATTTTCCAGAACACTTGGAAGGGGAGGGGGTAACGCCCAGAATCAGGGGGCGGTCGAGCGAAAGGGGAAGTCAAGCAATTCAAGGTACGGGGGGTTCGGTTTTGGTTTTCGGATTCGGTTCATGGCGTGGTATTATTAATATGTTCCCGACCTGCATACAAAGTAGTATGGTATTGAGTTTGCTATGTGGTAGCGGATTGATGAAGGGGTGATATATTACACGCAATTATTGAGCGGGAAACTTGCTACGATATAGTGTTAAAATTTTAACAAAGCTTTAACTTTTGTGTTGATTGTGGTATGGGATAGGGGGTGTATATTTGCTTATTATTTAATTTGCTAAAACAAAATAACAATGCAAAACTTAACACCATTTCAACAAGCGATTATCAGCGTACAAAACGGCACACTCGAAACGCCTTCAGTAAATTACGGAAGTAAGGAAATTAATTACTTTGCTTATCAAATTAGTGTCCATCATTTTTACCTTAAACTTATGGCTAAAGGTATTGGGAACAAACAAGTAAAATTGAAAGACCTTAAAAATTATTACGGATTGAAAGGTAAAACGGCTAAAGATGTCTTAACAGATTTCGAAGTAAACATTTATAATCATATCAAAAAATAACAATTTATGAAAAACACAAATTTTGACCTTTACGAAGTAGTAACCCAAAAAATTCTTGATGAAATTGAGAAAACGGGTAAATTGAATTGGGTTAAAGAATGGAAAACCAAACAGGGGACAAACGCTTTTCCAATGAACGGCATCAGTAAAAAACGCTATGAAGGGATTAATTTTTTCCTTTTATCTATGCACGATTACACCTCTCAATATTGGCTAACTTATAAACAAGTTGAGCAGTTAGGCGGGAATGTTAGAAAGGGCGAAAAATCCACTATGATAGTATTTTGGAAGGTGAATGAATATACTAAATTAAACACCACCACCCAACAAGACGAAACGAAAAAAGTTCCTTTATTACGCTATTATAATGTGTTCAATTTAGAACAATGCGACAATGTAACAATTAAAGGGGACGAAGTTACAGCACCCGCAACCGAGTACAGCGAAAACGAAAAAATTGATATTGCACAAAATATTGTCGACAGCTACCAAACACGGGAAGCAATACGCTACAATATTAAGGAAAGCGATAGGGCATATTATCAACCATCAACCGATAGTATTACAATGCCATTGCTAAATCAATTTAATAGTTCGCAATCATTTTATAGTACTTTTTTCCACGAAATTAGCCATAGCACGGGACACAAAAACCGCCTTAATCGTAAGGAAGTAGTAGAAACAAGTTTTTTCGGTTCATGTGATTATGGCACGGAAGAATTGACCGCAGAATTAACGAGTGCCTTTATATGTGCTGAAATTGGCATCAGTAACGAAAACACCGAACGCAATTCAATAGCCTACTTAAAGAATTGGAAAAACGCCATAAAAGGGGATAAAAAACTTTTCCTTATGGCAAGTCAAAGAGCAAGTAAATCAGCTAAATATATCCTTAACAAGCAAGAAGAAACACACGAAGAATAAACAAATAAGGGAGTGAAATATCCCCCTATTTTTAACTTTTCATTAACAACAACCTATAAATAATTAACTTAATTTTGAATTCTAAATAACAATCAAATGCAAAAAATTAACAAATTAACCGCCCAAATAAGAGCATTAAACAAGCGAATTGCAGACGGCAAAGTAAAAAATGTGTATGCAGTTCAAAACAAGATTAAAAGCCTAAAAAATAGGCTTAAAATTGAAATAGACCTATATAATTGGGAAAACTACCTATCTAATTAAACAATTAAATTAAATTTTATGGAATTAACAAGTATTAGCAAATGGATATATTTTACTGAAGGTTGTGTATGTATAGACATAAAAACAAACAATATTATTGCATTAATGAAAATTAAATAAACAATTAAATTAAAAACTATGAAAATTGAACTAAAAAACTTTAGATTTTATGACCGATTGAGCGAAGAAACTTTAGCCTTTGTCGGGAATATATGGGTAAATGGCGTTAAATGTGGACAAGCACAAAATAGTGGTAAAGGCGGTTGCTCAAGTTATTGGCACGAAGGAACTGCAAGAAGTAGGGAATTAATTGCAGATGCAGAAGGATTTTGTGAAACAAACGGCACAACCTTATATAATTATCTTGACACTTTAGCTTGTGAATTGGCAACAAAGAAAGAAAATGATGCCATTGCAAAAAAAATGAACAAAGAAATGCAAAAAGCTATTTTGATAGGTGATAATAACAAATACCAAATAATCAGTTTTAATTTACCATTAAGGGAAATGTGGGAAAAACACCCCGATTATTTTAAGAAAACCTTAATTGAAAAACTTGATAAGTACAAGGATAAAGGATATAAACTATTAAATACCAATATACCACAACAATTTTTAAACAATTAAATTAAACAAAATGAATCCAACAAAAGGTTATTACCGCCAATTACTTAATGAATTTCCCGAAGTACGAATTGCATTTACGCATACACCCATTTATGGTTGTAAAAGAATTAATGCAGAGCCATTTATCAAGGTATTAGATGGCTTGTCCGACCAATACGCAAAATTTTATGCAGACGGATTGCGTAATGGCACTTTAGTTACTATTGTTGAAAACAATGTAGAAAAAGTGTATGCTAATAATGGAGAACTTTATTTTACAACATAACCAATTAAATTAAATAAAATGAAAGAATTAAAACTTGACAATGCCATTGAAATTAGATTAGCCATTGAAAAAGGATATAAAGTTTATTGTGGCAATCCTATGTATGAAGTAATTAAAGATAGAATTGGGCAGTTTCTTATTGTATGCAAAACGGGTTACTGCGTTGGTTTAACTTGGAAAGATGGGGTTACCTTGAATGGAGAAGATTTTTATGCAGTCGTTCAAGATGAAGAATTTTATGCCTTATGCAGAACTGAAAACCAATTAAATTAATTTTATGAAAGCAGAAAAAATAAAATGGACTGAATTAGATTATCAAGGTAATAATGATAACCTACAATTTGGGTTAGAAATATTAGATGAAGAAGGATATAGTTTTGATTGCCATTGGTTTGAAAATGATGAAAAAAGGCAAAAGTTTATAATTGAAAACAACATTTATACAAATTAAAAAATATAAAAATGGAACAATTTTATTTTAATGTAGAAAGAAGAATAAGTACTTGGGTAAGGGAACTTCATTCAATATCAGCAGAATCAAAAGAAGATGCAATAAAGCAAATGATTGTTGGATTTAAATTAGATGAATTAGAAGATACTGACACCTATGTAGAACAAGACCAATTATTTGATACTGATACGAAAATGAGCGTAGAAGATAATCTTGGATTTGCTACTTGTGAATTGTATTTTGATGGAACTTTTGCAGATAAGGATAGAGAATTTATTATAGACAATTTAAATAATACTGAAATATGAAAGTATTACAAGCAAATGACGGGTTTTTATGGGCAGATGTTACCAATATAGCAGAAAGTTTATGGCAATCACAAGATTTTGAATTATATGCTATATATGATGATGAAAGTGAACACCTAATAAATACCGAAAATGATTTTAAAGATGCAATTAATGAAAAATGTATAATTGCCATTGAATTATGTTTTATTAATGAAATTAAACAAATAAATTAAATTTTATGAAAGATTACAACGCTACATTATTACAAGATGAAGAACGCTACATAACGAAAAAAGAATTTAAACACGAAAGAACTTATGAAGTTTTTACAACTATTGAAATAGTTAAGAGTGTAAACGGAAAGTATTATGCAGAAGTAAGTAGAACAATAGATGCAGATAATATATGGGCAGAAAATGATGAATATGAATGTTGGGTTGATGAACCCAATAACATAATGACCGAAGAAAACCCAACCGAAGAAGAATATGATGCCATTATTGAAACTTTTAGAGAATATATTATTGCCAATGGAATAAATTATGCTCGGATATGCGATAAATGTGGTTGCGGAATGAACGAAGGTTATGTTATTGAAGGTGGCGTAGAATATTATTGTACCCCAAAATGTTTACACGAAGTTTATACCCCCAAAGAATGGCAAGATATGTATGAAGCAGAAGATAATGGCAATATTGATAATTATTGGACTGAATGGGAAGGGGAGTCTTGTTATATACTATTTGATAACCAATTAATCAATATATAATGAAATTTTTAACCCTTTACTATGACGATTTTGATAATATTAATTTTTGGTACGATATATGCGACCAATTAAATGTACCACATAATACATTGATAATTGATATTGAATTAACTAAAATTAAGTACGCAGATGCAAAAGAAACAAACTTTTTAACCAATATAAACTAAAAAACTATGAGAAAGAAAATTTTGAACGCCCAAGAACTTTTTGACTATTTAACTGAATTGCAAGATTATGGGATTGAACTTAATAACATAGCCTTGCATTACCGAACTGATTTTGATAGTGATGTGGAACTTATTACGGGAGTATGTGAAGATTTATTTGATGCCGAAACCAATAATAAATTAGAAAGTATTTTATTTTATAACCAATTAAACGATTAACATGAAACAAGAATTTGATTTTTACATTGATGAAAGAGTAATGATATGGAATAGGCTAAAATTTAGTATTGAAGCCGAAACATTGGAAGAAGCAAAAGATATGGCAATATTTATGGTAACAAAAGATAGGGAAGAAATTGATTTTTATGATAGTGATTTTTTGTACGATAGCTTAACCGAATTACAACCCGAAGATAATGAAGGAAATTCTACTTTAGAACTTTATTGTGAAAAAGATACTGATTTAATTTATGAAAATAGTGATGCTGAAATTTTAACAAAACTTTAACTTTTTAACAAATTTTAACGAAACTTTAACTTTTCATTATTTTTTTTAACATTTCTTTAAGGATTGACTATGTAACTTTGTAGTATTAAAAACCACAAAATATAAATCATGGAAAAATTTAATTACAATGATGGGGGTAGATTACAAGCGGGTTACAAAGGTCAAACGGGTGATTGTGTATGCAGAGCAATTTGTATAGCAACAGGCAAACCCTACCAAGAAGTTTATGATGCACTTTCTAATGGCAATGCTACACAAAGGAAAGGTAAAAGAGAAGGCAGTAAAGCGGGTAAAAGAACTGCATCAAAGGGTATCAATACCAAACGCAAATGGTTTGCTGACTACATGGATTTGCTTGGTTTTAAATGGACACCGACAATGCTTATTGGACAGGGTTGTAAAGTACACCTATTGGCTGATGAATTACCTAAAGGCAAACTAATTGTAAATGTTAGTAAGCATTTTACTTGCGTAATTGATGGCATAATAAATGATACTTATGACTGCTCAAGAGAAGGAACAAGATGCGTATATGGATATTATAAATTAATTAACAAATAAAAATTAAACTATGAAAAAGTATGTTGTAACTTATGGCTACCACGAACACGAAGGATTTGACGGATACCAAATTGGAAAGACTAAACCCTTCTATGCCAAAGATGAAGAACAAGCCTATGAATTTTTTGAGGCTACCAATGATATGAACTTTGAATGTATCAGTATTAAATTAATAAATGATTAAAAACTAAACTATGAAAAGAAAACTAACCAAATCGGAAGATTTAAAACTAATGATTATTGAAAACTTTATTGAATGGTACACAAGTAGCGACAAGGAAAGGGAAGCTATAAAAGAATGTGCCTATGATTATGTAGTTGAAGACCATTGTAACGAATTGGAAGAATTAATTTAATTTATTTTGCTAAATCAAAATAACATTATACCTTTGATTAAATTAAAAAACTAAAAAAACAAATGAACACACAAACAACCAACTTATTTGCAACCGCAACAAAAGTTAAAGAAACAATTAAAAAGACCGATAAAAAGGTCATTAAAGCCCCTTTATTGGCAGATAAAGTAAAACGATATGCAGACCTCAAACAAATAATAGACTCCGCTACGGGGGAACTAAAAATGATTGAAGGGGACATCAAGTCAGTAGGTAAAGACTTATTTATGAAGGAATACCGACAACAAAAAAGTACACCCGATAATTTTAAGATTCAAGACGAAACGGGTAATACTTGTATGCTTATTGTAATGGATAAATACACTATTGTTGATGAAACAAAGGCGGGTATATTGGCAAACTTTGGCGGGTTATTGGCTGAAAATGTAGTGTATAAATTTAATGCTGAATTAGTAGAAAAATACGGACAAGTATTAAGTGAACTTATACTTAATAGCCCCGCCATTGACGATATGGATAAAGGTAACCTTATTAGTGGCGAGAAGACTTTTTCAGTGGCAAAGGGAAGTATAGACCGCTTAATGCAGTATGATAACCCCGAACAGGTTTTTGAATTAATTAACCCTATTATAGCACTTAAAAAATAATTATATGAGCGATACAATAAAAAAATTAACATTATACCCCGAAGACTTTGAGAAAACTTATATATGGAAAGATATATGCGATTGCTTGGGAATATCTTACAATAGCCCCGAAGTACATATTGAATTTGTTAATGTTAAAACTTATGAAGATGATTAAAGCAACCTCAATATTTATGTACGAAATGATTAAATTATTAGTCATTGGATTACCGATTGCAATTATACTTCTTTGCACCATGAATCTATTTTTTGAACTTAAAAGAATAATACAATGGACAAGAAATTAAGTAAACACCAAATGTTAAGGGAAACTATGTATGTAATGTTTAAAGATAACCACCTACCTTATTTAGATATGGAAGACTTTATGGTAATGTGGCAATCATTAGCAGATAGATGGGATATTCGTATAGCAGACGACCAATGGGAAGAATTTATTGAAGAAGTAAATTGTGTAGCATCTAATAGACAAAACATTTTTAACGAAATTTTTGATAAATATTTTATATGATACCTTATTTAAATTTTAATTACATATACCCGCCCCGTCCAGAATTTAAGATACCCCCGAAGGACTTGCATACTTTTGACAATGGCGAATATGTGGTACAACCGAAGTACAATGGAACTTGTTGTATCGTATTCACTAATGGGACTGATTTGTATGTCTACAACCGACACAAACAACCTTTATCTTGGTATAGTGCTGATATAGATTTTAAGGGATTGGCACACTCCGACCAATGGTATGTATATACGGGTGAGTATCTTAACAAGGGTAAATTAGGGGAAAATGGCACTAAAGAAAAGGATAAGTTTATTATATGGGATATACTTGTATGGGCAGACCAATATCTAATAGGGGACGACTTAATGACAAGATTAAACCTACTTGAAGAAACATATCCATCCGAAAGGGGAAGAATAACCCGTGATGGCTTGGAATATTACGAACACCTTTGCCTAACTAATTTGAACAATATATATAAAGCACCTACGTATATGAACGGGTTTTCTAAATTGTATCAAGACATTGTTAAAGTTGATATGTATGAAGGATTGGTTATTAAAAAAATTGATAGCAAATTAACTTTTGGATTTCAAGAATTAAATAACCACGATTGGCAAGTAAAATGTAGAAAAGAAACAAAAGTATATAAATTTTAAAAAAAACAAAAACCAAAAAAATGAAATTAGAATTAGTAAAAGAAACAAAAATAAACGGAACAATTTTGTATTCCGTTGAAATGGATGGCAAATATGTAAGCAATACTGCTACTGAAAATTTAAAACAAGCTGAAGGATTTTTTGATTTATTAAAAGATAACCCTACGGGGACAATAAAGGAAACCATTAAAACAATAGAAAAATAAATGAAAACTAAACAAATTAGTTTAATGGAATATTCTCAAAAAATAAACCCTTCTCACTTTAGGGCTAATAGAAAATTTCCTAATCAACAAATAACACAACAAGCCGTAAAGTACAGGATTAAAAACGGGATGCCGTTGCCAGAAGTGGTGAAATATAACAGAATAGGGAAAATCCATGTTATAACCGTGTTGGCGAATTTTTAATTTAAAATATAAACTAAATGAACAAAGAAAATTACAATCAAAGAAATGTAGAATGGATACTTAATTGCATTAATTCATGTACTAACAACGAACAGCTTGATTGCTGTGAAGTACTTATAGGATTATTTAGATTTAGACTTATGAAGGATAATACTGATGAAAAAGAGATGCACGAAATAGAATGTGAAATCATAGAATCTTTTGTCAATAAAAGAGCTTTTTTAGAAATTATATAATATGAAAAATAACTATGAATTAAAGCAAACAATGTTATTGTCCATAGAAAATGAAACTTTAAGAGAGCGTGTAAAAGAATTAAAATTGGAGATAAAAAAGCTACAAGATGAAAAAAGAGAAAGAATGGTATCGAGCGAAAGGAAAAATGTATCTATTCAAGAACGATAAATTAATAAGAGAATACCGATATAATGATAGTTATAATAGAAGGAGAATTTATAAGATATGGATGATTGAAATCAAACCCGATGGAAAAGATTGTTACGAATTAATTATTAAACCCGAAATACCCGAAATATAGTATCTTTGTGTTCATGTTATAGATTATAGATAGTAAAAAAACTCGCCTCCTTTCTAGGGGGCGTTTCATTTACTACCATCTTGTAAAGGTTCGTAATCTTTTGCTTGGTCAATTCGTCTATATCCCTCCTTCCACAATAGCTTTGTTAAAGTTACTGATTTCTTAATAATTTCCTCTTCGGTGTCTTGAGGCTGCAAAAGGTGAAAAATTTCATGTATAAGCACCTCTAGTAATTTTTTAGAACGAAGCCGACTATCAATCTCAATAACGCCATCACTTGATGAAATCCCATAGGCTTGTTCTTTACCTAACTTACGATATATAATTTTAATTCGCACATTATACTATTTTACCCTTAAATATACGTTTATTATTAAATTCAAAGTCTTCCCCGTTCGAGTCAAGCTCTACCTCTGCAAAACCATGATTCCACTTATTTAGAGGCATGTATTGGGGATGTAATTCCGAAAGGCAACCCAATGACCAAGTAGTTACCATTTTGCCCGTAAGGGTAGGTTCTGTGTGTTCCGATGTTTGGTGGTTATGTCCTTGAAAGGTACTGACCTTTGCTTTTAAAAATAATCCCCTTGCAGGGTTTACGGGTGCTGAAATTCCACCCACATATTCATGACCATGTATGCCCCATAGATTATTAAACTTCATTGGTCGCTTGTCCCCTATCATTTCTATGCCTCTGGCTCTTGCTCTAATAATATTTTCAAAGTCAAATTCTTCTACTCCCACTAATTCAGCGGCTTTCTCAAAAAGAAAATGCTCGTATCTTTCTTCGTGGTTGCCTATTTTAAAATATATCTTACACTTTAGTTCCTTTTCAAAGACATCAAACAATGCTCTAAATGTATCTAACTCTAGCTTAAAGTTTCTTTTCTTTGGGTCTTTTATAAATCTGCTCAATCTATGGCAGTCAATGGTATCTCCGTTCAATAGTAACGCATCGGGTTTTGATTTCTTTGCGTATTGGATGGCAGCAGTAATTGCATCTATGCTATGGTAAGGGACATGGATATCAGATAATATTAGAATTTTTTTATGCCCTTTAAATATGTATGGTTCAAAAGCAGTTTCATCTGATGTCGGTAAATTGTATGGATTTCTAGGGCGTTCGCCTTCTTTAAATAATTCTGGAGAAGCGAATTTTCTTTCAAGATTACCTTTTTTCCCCTCAATATATCTCAAACAAGTCCTTGCGCTTTCCTCATTTGTGAATGTTAAATTATTTTCAGCGTACATTATCCTTGCTAATTTTTTAGTAGGGAAGTCGGGGTGTTTTGTTCTATATTCTCTTGCTATTTTTGCGTTGCCATTTTGCATAAAGCTATTTGTATGTTTGGTAGTGAGGCTTCCCGTTTACTCTTGTAGCTTTTAAAATTTGCTTTCTTTGTTTACCCGTACTCTCATACGAAACATGAACCCAATCGGGATTCTCATTAGTACCAAACTCCCATATTAATTGGTCAAATTCTAAATTATCTTTAATGTAAATAAATACCATTGTGTTGGTAACCCCATTTGCACTACCATCCATATCTATATCAATTGCTTCACCTGTGCTATGCTGTGATGTAGGTGATGCCCCCGGCGTACAAGCATTAAGCTCTTTGCTTCTGTATCCAGAACTAATGTGGATAGGACAACGGAAATGATTCCTTACTTTTTCAAATACATTTTCTGCTAACAATTTAAAGTTAGCTATATGTTCTTCTGTTGGCATATTTGAAATGCCATGACGCTTTGCGGTTTCGCTACGGATAACTTCTGATAAATCTAAATGTTCTGAAATTTTCATATATTATGATTTTGGTTCTTCTTTTTTAAATATCTTTTCTGCTGTAGTTAAACCTAGGCATCCAAAAGCCAAACTAGCAACCGCATAAACTAATGCTTCACTAGGTGCTTTATTTAACTCACTAAATGAATTGTGATACATTGTAATACATAACGCTAAAACACACATCAAACCACATAAACGCTTCATAGATAACCTTCCATTATCTTCACAAAAAAATTGTTTCATTTTAATTTATTTTTATATTCTAAAACTGCTAATCTTTGTTTGATTTCTGCTCTTTCTGATGCTGCTGATTCTTTTATGTTTGTCATTCTATCAAGGATTTCCATCTTCATATCTGCCCTACTTTGTGCTGCCGCTGCCCTAATTGCTTCCATTTCAATAGTCGTTCCCTGTGGGGGGATAGCTTTATTTTCAGCAGTTACTACCACCGCAATCTTGTTATTTAAGACAGTTATTTGATTGTTTAAAGTGCTTACTTGGGTTAATAACCATCCAATAGCAGATACGCATATAGGTAAAAGTGTAAAGACTAGCTTTTCAACTAAACCTGATTTAGACTGATTCGCTGCTAATGTTTCAGCAATCTTTTCGTTTCTATCTTCTTGTGTCATTAGAATAACTTTTTATAAATTCCTACGCTTATCTGATTTGTGGTATAATTAAAAGTGTAACTCTCTTTTTGCTTTTTATAAATAACCCCTACTCCAACTCCTAGTTTTTGGTCAAATCTTCTGTAATCGCCTACAAACCCTAGATATAATTCATTTTTAGGCTTACGGTAGATGTCGTTCTTTATTGTGATTGTTTTTTGTACAAAATGTCCGCCATAACCTCTGCCTAAAATTTTGTTTTGACTAATAGTATCGCTCACATAAACATATTGAGCTGAATCTATTTTTAGCGTATCGTAATACGCATATGTGCGGCTATAATCGGATATAATTTTGATTGTATCGTGAATCTCATCTACTTGATGGATTGTATCTAAAACGACAAAAGGGATGTCTTTCCCTTTCTTATATTTGTATATTGTAGTATCCTTTATTAAGGTATCTACCCTCGTTATTATGTGGTCGCCTTTTATGTAAGTGGAATCACCTAATACAAAAAAAAGTAAAACTAATATTAATAAAAGTATTAATATATTTTTAGCGCTTGCCATCTTTTTTAAGGTTTTTGGTTTTCCAATAATAGTACCTTATTGCAAAAATACCCGAAACAATAGCAACCAAACCCGCAGTTAAGCTAACATATGGCTGAATGGAACTGATAGTAACGACTGCCGATAGTATGCTTATTGATGCCGATGTGTCCGCTAAATTATGTTGAGTCATGTCAATTTTTTATCAAATATAATTAATATTCAATTATATTTACCAATTTGCACATTTTATTTGTATGACTTCTCTTCTACCAATTCGGAGCCGTATTTTATATTAATTTGTTTTTTAATAATAGCTCTCACATCATTTAATTGGTACACTTCTCGTGCTAACTCCAAAAATCTCTCTCCAAAGTAACTTTTATGCTCGCAATCCCGTAGGTCATCTTCCACCTTCCATAGCTTTTTGTTTATGTCGTAAAGCTCTTGGGTTAATGGCTCGGCTAATGTTTCTGGATACTTTCTTGATAGGGCGGATTTTATTATTTTCCACTCCTTATCTACATTTGCTAACTTTTCGCTATCATGTATGAATAGCTTTTTGATGGTTAGAATGGTATATTTATCTACCACTTCCCCTATGCTTACTTCTATTTTCATGTAATAAAGATAATTTAATTAAATTAATTATATAACTTTGCTCAAAAAATATGCCAACAAGTTATCAATTATACAAAGATTCAATTAAAAATTGGATATTAGAGAATGTATCTTTAGATGCTAAAATATTAGATATTGGTGCAGGATGCGGAACTTATAGCAATTTATTACGGGATTATGGGTATAAAATGGATGCTATAGAAATATGGGAACCATACATAAAAAAGTATAATCTTAAAGATAAATATGATGTTGTAATGGAAATGGATGTACTTGATGTATATGCACCTACTCTTGAAAACTATGATATGTGCATACTTGGAGATATTTTAGAGCATTTAAACATTGAAGATGGTCAAAGATTAATAAAAGATATATCTAAACATTGTAAATATTTTATTGTAGCAATTCCATATCAAATGGAACAAGGAGAGCATGAGGGCAATATCCATGAAACCCATTTACAGCCTGACCTTACGCCTGAAATAATGAAACAAAGATACCCAGAATTGGGATTTCTTTATGGCAATGAGTATTATGGCTATTACATAAACAAAAAACCAAAATATGAAAAAGCTTTTATCCTTTACGCTGATGATTCCTATTTTGACCTTGTGGATGCTTGTTGTCGTTCTATTAGAAATAGCAATGATATTCCTATATTGGTTTATATGCTTAATTCAGATAAGAAAGTAAGTGTCATGAATACCATTACAATAAGATGGGATTGTGATGTAATACATTTAAACAAAAGAAAAGATTTTATTGATAGGGAGGATAAGCAGATATACAAATTACTCATTGAACGCCCCAAAATACTACATCATGCACTTGAAAACTATGCTGAAGTGGTGGCTTATATAGATACTGATAGTGTAGCTACAAAAAATGTAGATTCAATCTTTGATTATTTTGATGTTGATTCTGCCTACCCTTACTTTACAGAAGGGATATATGAATATTTATTGGTTAATGGCAGAGGTGGAGCTGATAGTAGAGATGATTTAAGTGGCACATTGGAAGCTCCGGCTTGTAAATTATTTGGCATAAATCAGCAGAATCGTGGAATGTATAAACAAACTGGTTATTTTGTAGCGGGACAGAATTGTTTGGATTGGTTGGCAGAATGGTCATGGTTATGTCAACACCCATCAATAATGAGGAATAATGGTTGGTACGCCCCATTTAACGAAGAAACAATAGCCAACTGCCTTCTTTGGAAATACAAGCAATACAAAGGATTACCCTATTGCTACGTTAATGGGTTAAGAAAGAATTTAATATTTACAGGATATAACAATTTGATTTCAGATTGGGTAAAAATACCTGCTACAGAAAGACAATTATTATTCTTTCATGGAGAAAAAAATATTGAAAAAATTAATGAATTTATAAAACTATGAGGATATTATTTTTAGCACCACACTTATCAACAGGTGGATGCCCGCAATTTATACTTAAAAGAATCCAAAGTCTTAAAGAATATACTGATAATGAGTATTATGTAGTAGAGTATCAATGCCATAGCTTGGATTTTGTAGTGCAGCGCAATGCTATAAAAGAAATAATTGGTAGTAATTTTACTACCCTTTATGAGAATAAAATGGAGCTATTCAAGGTCATTGAAGAATGGCAACCCGATATTATCCATATAGATGAACCATCAGAAAGATTGGATAGGGATATGATTAAAAAGCTTTATAGTTCTGATAGGAAATACAGAATTGTAGAAACTTGCCATGATATTATATTCAATCCAGATAACGAAAAAATATTTCATCCAGACTTGTATGCATTTTGTACTCCATATCACGAGCAAACATTTGCCAATATGGAATCTAAATTTGTTACAATAGAATATCCAATAGATAAAAAACAGAATTTTAGTATGCGTAATGCTAGAAGTGTTTTAAATGTAGGATTATGGACTCCGGGAAAGAATCAAGGTGAAGGAATTGAAATTGCAAGAAAATATCCTGACTATGCTTTTAATTTTGTTGGCAATCAAGCTGGGAATTTTAAAGAATATTGGGAACCATTAATGAAAGATTTGCCACCGAATGTTAAGGTGTGGGGAGAAAGAAATGACATAGGTGCTTGGATGGAAACAGCTAATATTTTTATGTTTAACTCTACTTGGGAATGTAACCCATTAGTCTTGCGTGAAGCGATTAGTTATGGATTACCTATTATAGCTAGGAATCTACCTCAATATGGCGATATGTTTACAGATTATTTACAGCCAATTGATAGTGATTTATATATCATTAAAGCTAATTACGAAATACCAACGGACAATACCGCACCAATATTTGCCTTTAAACACGAAGAAGCTTATAGAAAATTATTACAAATGCCTGCACAAAAACAAAAGATATCCATTAACCAGCATTTTGTAGATGGTGCTTTTTTGGAAATCAAGGGGGAGTCGGATAGTGATTTTGAGGTTAAATTTTATGATGAACAAGGTAAATGCCACTATGAAAACACCATTAAATCTAATTCTTGGGTGCGTTTGAATAGGCAATATTTTACCAAATGGACTGCAAAGGTTTGGCAAGATGGTCATCTCATCTACAAAAACACTCTAAATTTGGCAAATAAGACCGTCTTTATAGTATTGGATAGTAAATCACTAGGAGATTCAATTGCATGGACAGGATACGCCCTAGAATTCCAAAAGAAGCATAATTGCCAAGTTGTTTTATCTACCTATTGGAACCATATATTAGATTATCCAGAATTAGAATTGGTAGAGCCGGGGACTACGGTAAATTGTTATGCCCTTTATAGAATAGGATGGAAGTGGGATGAGAATAAAGAACCTGTGCTATGCAATACCATCCCTTTACAACAAGCAGCTACTAATATATTAGGACTTGATTATAAGCCATTACGACCTAAATTAAACCATTCAAATCAATTTAGAATACCTAGTTGGAAGTATGTAGCTATTGCCACAAATTCCACAATGGAATGTAAGTTTTGGACTAGAGAAGGATGGCAAGAAGTAATAAATTACATGCATGGATTGGGGTACGATGTATATAATGTTTCAAAGGAAGATAACCCATTTGATAATTGCACCAAAATAACCAATACTGATATTAGAAATACAATGGATGTAATCGCAGGAGCTAAACTATTTATAGGATTATCTAGTGGTTTGTCTTGGCTAGCCTATGCTTTAAATCAAAAAATAGTTATGATTTCTAACTTTACAGAATCAGACCATGAGTTTGAATGTTATAGAATAACCAAACCAGATGTATGTCATGGATGTTGGAATGACCCAAATATTAAATTAGACCCGCATTGGTTGTGGTGTCCTAGAAATAAAGACTTTGAATGTCAAAGGACAATACCCGCTAGTATGGTTATAGACGCAATAAAAAAAGCAGGTATTTAAGCCTGCTTGTTTTTATCTTTTGGGGAAAAAATGCTTATTTATCAAATTCGTTATGTATTTCAATAATTGTCTTTGACACCACCCCCCATTTCATTTCCTTGAATAGCTCTTTTAGTTTTAAAAAGTCAGCATCTTCTAGTTCTAATGTGGCTTTTCTTTCTAACAAGGAGTCATCAAATTTACCCTCTTCTATTTCAAATGTGGATTTATGCTTATCCACTTCACCTAATAGGCGAACTCTTTTAATCATTTCATCTACACTAAAGCCCTCTTTTGTAGGGCTGTTAATAGCTGATTTTAATAGGTCATAAGTGGTTAAAAATGTGTCCCTTCCGCTAATGTTTTCTTTGGCTACTTTTAATTCAATTGATTTCATAGTTTATAATTTTTACAAAGATAATTAATTAATTTAATTTTCCAAATGTAGCTACAACATAATATATGTTAATTGTTATAGGTTTGGTTGTAATATTTATTTCTCATTTGTATAGATACCCATCCGTTCTCGTGTTGACCTTTAGTACCATTTGCCCCACCTTTAGCACCATCACAATAAGCATTCATTATCTGCTCTTTTTCTTTTTCAAGTAATAATTCTAAATTATATGATAAAACTCCCATTGGTATCAATCTATTTTCATATTTTTTTACTAATGCTATTGCTTGTTGCATTGTTGTTTTCATAATATTGGTTTTGCCAAAATTAGTTCATTTCCCCTAAAATTTCATCAATAGGAGCATCTTGTCTTAAATCTGCTAAAATTGAATTTAAAGGTTCAGTAGGTTCGGTAGGTACTATTGGTTCAGGCATTGGCGGAACATAATCCCCTATGATTGTAAGGTTAAGTACTTCAGGTGATGCACTCCAAGTATAGGCATACTCATCGTTGTTACCCCACGCTTGATACGCTTCGCCTGTCATATCAAGATTACCACTAGCACATACTCCCATATTTTCATCTAATAAAGCATAGTAGAATCTAGCATACTTAAATAACTCTCCACCAATAGGGTAAAGATTAAAGATTGTTGCAGTTACTGATTTTCCGTTTATCCAACTTTGGATAGGAGAGATTTGTTTCATATTTTTTATTTTAGAATTGACTTAAAAAAGTATCTTTTGTTGGACATTGTAAAGCAGTAACCACACCTAATGCGGTTGTGTGTGCTGCTATATATGCTGAACTTGTTATTAATAAATTATCCCCTGTCGGAATAGCTACATCAACTGTATAGAATCCTGTTGCAGTTGCACCATCTCTTAATGCTGCTCCTGTTATTAATTGATTACCTGCGGTTGCCGCCCAAGTACTTGGCATATTATTTATTTTCTAGTTCTTTAATTCTTTGCTCTAATGCGTACACTTTTGCAACTAATACTTCACGATAAGATAGGCTTAACATATCATCACTACCTTTTGAAACCGCACTATCTAATATCCCAATAAAATCTTGAGCATAATAACCTAGTTCAACCTTTCCGTTTTTAGTGTAAAGTTTAGGGGTTATTGATGCTATGCCTTTTGTTTGGTAGTTATCTTGGATAAGTGTTTTTAATCTGCTATCGGAACTTTCAAAGAATGATGTTGCGGTAACTGAACTTGAAAAGGTAGCTGCACCTGTGTTAGATATACGCAATCTTTCGGAAGTAGTAACGGTAGTACCACTTGTTCCCGATGCTGCATTATTAAATGTAATAGCGCCATCCGAATCAAGAATAATACGAGATGCACCATTTGTTGATATGTATTTATATGCAGTACCATCATAATAAAGATTGCTACTCAATTGAGCAAAAGCACCTCCATTTGTAATTAATGATGCATAACCTACTTGTAGAACATTAGGAAAAGTTGCTGAACTCCAAGCTGATGGTGTAACTCCTATGCCTACTTGACCTCCACTTGTAATACGCATTCTTTCGGTAGCATTGGTATTAAAAAGCATATTATAAGAATCTTGCACAGTAAGTAGAAAATCTCTACCTGATGCTTGTATTCTATTATTAGTACCATCCCATTGACCAAACTGCATATTTCCTGTGGTAGAACTTTGTATTCTAAATGCAGGGTCTGCTCCGTATAAATGCAATAAACCTGTTGGCGATGTAGTTCCTATACCTACATTGCCATCTCCTCTAACTCTAAAATATTCAGTACCACTATAATTATGTACTCTAAATGAATCATCACTTGAATTTGTACCTGCAAATATTCCTATTCCATAAGAACTACCTGTAGTTGAACTACCATTTACTCTTGTAGCAAAAGAACCAGCAGTTCCATTAATTGTTACTGTGTTTCCTGAAGTAGCGGCAGAGAATGTAGCTGCTCCTGTGGATGCTATGGTAAGAGCAACAGCAGGATTTGAAGCATATGCTTTAGTAAAAAATCTCATTTGAGTAGATGAAACATCACCCATACTTGCTACAAAGTCAGCACTTCTTAAATATGGATTACCTGCAACTGCATAATATTGGTTTAAAATAAGACCATCCCCATCTGAAGTAGAATAGCTTTTTAATGTAGCAGTTCCATCAGTTGAATATACTCTTAATTGATTTTGACTTGTAGATGAAACACTAAACCTTCCTGTACCATTAACATCTAGCTTGTATAAAGAAGGGTTAGTAGTATAGCCAATAGAAGTATTTGCATTTGAATCAATCAACATTGCAATAGCATTATTTACATCAAATCTCATTGTATTTGTTGATAAATAATATATTGCACCAAATGGAGAACCTGCCCTATAAAAACTAATTCCCGAATTACTTGATGTACCTGCATCAATAGTAAAAAATGAAGCACTACTTGAAGCTATATGTAATAATGTGCTTGGTGTAGCAATTCCTAATCCCAAACTCCCTGCTGCCGTTAAGGTCATTGCTTGGGTAAAGGTTATAGCGTTACCTGCCGTTCCTGAAGGAGCTATTTGCCAAACGTGGTTACCTTCTAATTGATAATATCTTGTAGCTTGTTTAGTATTTATATACCTATCTGTTGAACCATCAAAAAATGCATTTGCAGATAAAAACATACCACTTGTCGCAGTATTTGAAGATAAACAAGCAGCTACTACTTGTAATGCATTTACTCCACTCCACGCACTCGGTGTAACTCCTAATCCTAAATTGCCTGAAGATGTAAGTAACATCCTATTTGCTCCACCTGAAACAAATTGAATACCACCACCTGCTACAAAATAATATCCTGCATCACTAACACCAAAATCAGATAACTGCCCTAATTGATTAGAAATAAAACCTGTTGATTTTACATATCTATTAGCATTACCATCAGTTTGTATATTACCTGCAACTGAAATAGCTCCACCACTTTCACTAATAATACTATTCCCTATTGTACTTGCACCTGTAAATTTAGGTAGGTAGTTGGTAGTTCCTGTTCCTGTTACAGGATTAGTTAAAGCACTTTGCTTATTGTTAAATGTTGTCCAATCGGCACTTGATAATGCCCCACGATTCGTTGCACTTGCAGTTGGTACATTTAAAGTAATTACAGGAGTTGTTGTACTTGTTGCAACTGTTGAACTTAAATCCGTTCCACTTGTACCTATTGTTAAAGCAGCTACGCTTGTAACTGTTCCTACACCACTACCACCAACTAAAGCTATTGTTCCACTTGCATCAGGTAGCGTGTAAGTTCTATCAGTATTATTAGTTAATGAACTTAATTCAAAAATTGCTGATTTGTAATTTGTACCATCTACATCCGAAATAAATACATATTTTCTTGCATTTGCATTAATACTATTATAACCTACAACATTACCAAGAAATGTAGTGCCTTGTTTAAGTATTAAATAACCACTTAAAGTTCCACTACCACGAGCAACATATCCTACTGAATCTATACCCGATGCAGTTAATGTATAAATACCTAAATTAACATCAGCAGTAGCACCTGTATATGGAACATATCCCGTTAAAGCACTTCCATAATTAGGAACATTCAAAACATTAGCTATTAATGTAGCTACACCACTTGTCCCTATAGTAGTTAATGAACCTAAAAGTCCGCTAGTACCACTCGTTCCCGCAGTACCACTAGTACCCGCTGTACCACTTGTTCCTGAAGAACCGCTTGTTCCACTTGAACCACTTGTCCCACTAGAGCCAGAAGTACCTGTAGTACCCGAAGAACCACTTGTTCCATTAATACCGCTTGTTCCACTAGTTCCCGTTGTTCCTGCTGTTCCGCTACTTCCACTAGTTCCTGAACTACCCGATGTTCCTGTTGTTCCGCTAGAACCTGAAGTGCCTGAAAGACCACTTGTTCCGCTAGAACCTGATAAACCTGAAGTGCCTGATGTACCACTTAAGCCGCTAGTACCACTAGTTCCCGAAGTACCACCCGTTCCATTTGTGCCGCTTGTTCCTGAAGTTCCCGAAGAACCGCTAGAACCACTTAAGCCACTAGTACCAGAGCTTCCGCTAGTTCCCGTAGTTCCTGAAGAACCGCTAGTTCCTGTTGAACCTGAAGTACCTGAAGTTCCACCTGTACCATTTGTACCACTTGTACCGCTAGTTCCTGAAGAACCGCTTGTTCCAGTAGTTCCTGATGTGCCGCTTAAACCACTTGTACCCGAAGTACCAGTAGTACCGCTTGTGCCAGATGTACCACTTAATCCTGAAGTTCCCGATGTGCCACTTAATCCACTTGTTCCAGAGGTTCCTGAAGAACCATCACCACCACTAGCACCATCTAGGTTAACTGTCCATGCAGAATAAGTTCCACTACCTACAGTTCTTGTTGGAGCTGCAAATTGCAAAGCACCTGTTCCACTATTATATGAAATAACCTCGCACTCTTGGAAGTTTAAAGCATTATAAACTACGATTATTGATTGAGCAGGAGAGTAAGCCAACCCTGTTCCAACTGTTAAAGTTCCTGCATTACCAAGAGTAAAAGTTGTTGTTGATGTTGTATAATATTTATCTCCTGAATATCCTGATGTACCGCTAGTGCCACTAGTTCCTGAAGTACCAGAAGTACCAGAGCTACCAGATGAACCAGCACTACCGCTTGTTCCTGAAGTTGTACCTACAGCTATACCAATTTGTTTTATGTTGGTAATTATTGATGGTGCTGCTGGTATCGTTCCTGTTGCTGCTACTGCTGTTACTTGTACATCAGAGGCATTTGCTTCAAAATAAACTTGGTAATAATCATTAGCATTTGCACTATCTATAATAGAAACAAATGGTAATTGTTTTGCACTTTGGCTTCTTAAACCTAAAATAGAATCAGTTCTAATAATATTAGTACCATTTTTCCTTAACCAAATATTAACATCTGCACCTCCACCACCTGTATGTTCAATTTGTAATGAATATGCAATTTCATAGATACCAGTATGTTGAACAGTAAGTTGTGAACCACTGAAAACAATACCATTACTATATTCATCATTTGTGTATGTGATTGCTGTTGGTGTATTTGCCGCTGTAACCACTTGAGTAGCTGTACTTGTAAACGCACCATACCAGTTAGCAATTGAAGCTCCTGAAGAACCATCTATACCATTACGACCTGATGTACCCGCTGTTCCTGCTGTACCACTTGTACCAGCACTTCCATTTGTTCCTGAAGTTCCTGAACTACCTGATGTACCACTTGTGCCGCTTGTTCCAGTCGTTCCTGAAGTGCCAGAGGTTCCGCTAGTACCACTAATTCCTGCTGTACCCGAAGTGCCGCTTGTTCCGTTCGTTCCGTTAGCACCTGAAGTGCCAGAGGTTCCCGAAATGCCGCTTGTTCCACTTGAACCATTAACGCCGCTTGTTCCATTTGTACCATTTAATCCGCTTGTTCCTGAACTGCCACTAGTACCTGTTGTTCCTGAAGTTCCTGTTGTACCACTCGTTCCGCTTGAACCTGAAGTTCCGCTTGAACCAGAAGTACCTGTTGTTCCAGATGTGCCACCTGTTCCGTTTGTTCCACTTGTTCCGGAAGTTCCTGTTGTACCTGAAGTTCCAGAACTACCACTAGTACCACTGCTTCCAGATGTTCCCGTAGTTCCACTTGTTCCACTTGTTGCTGAAGTTCCAGATGTTCCGCTGCTCCCAGATGTGCCTGAAGTTCCTGTTGTTCCAGATGTGCCTGAAGTTCCGCTAGTTCCACTTGTACCTGTTGTTCCAGATGTTCCCGATGTTCCCGTTGTTCCACTTGTGCCTGTCGTTCCACTTGTTCCACGTGTTCCACTAGTGCCAGAAGTTCCTGTAGTACCACTAGTTCCTGTAGTACCAGAAGTACTTGAACTGCCAGAGCTACCAGAGCTACCGCTCGTCCCAGAACTTCCTGAAGTTCCTATAGTTCCTGAAGTATCGGCTGACACAATACCATTAACGGCAACTAAAACTCCGTTTTCATTTCTTATTTTTATATCCCCCGTAATGAGTGATTGAATAGCCATTTAAATTTTTTTTCTTAATAAACTAAAATTCTAACAAATTCTCCAGTTTGAAAAGGAACAGTAGATGCAACTGTTAATGTACCCGTTGTGCTATCCCATTTAATATCATTTCCTGTAGGTGTGCCATTAAATATAATTTCACCAACACCTTGACCACCACGAGTGGCGGAAAGTAGTGATTTATTAATTCCTTGTGAAAATGTTATTGAAGTATTTCCAGTACCTGCGTATTGTCCTAATGGTATTGGAACTAATGCACCACCTGATGCCGGATTGACAACGATACCACCTGTACCAATTAACCCTTCTGCTTCATAAGCATACCCACCACACATTCCGTAAACATAATTAGTAAAACCATTTATATTTATTCCTGTATAACTATTAGAATATACCCACTGAAGCAAATAAACTTCTGTAGATAATTTTTTAGGTAAATTTAAATCATTTTCTTGTTGGTTTTCAATAGCCTTAATCATCAATGATATTGAAACCTTCGCTATCTCTATAACATCTGCTGTACTTGGCATTAGAATACAAGTTTAGGATTGTCAATAATGAATTTCGCTTTATTTAAAGATAATTGAGCAATTGTTATACCGGCTCCTAATGATATAGCATCATCTGCCGCTCTAATATATGTTGTTAATGCAAATTTTGTTGATAACCAATTATCGCCATCTAATAAAGATGGACTTGAAACTTGAGCTTTAGATAATTTTACATCATATATTTTTGCGTAAGTTGAAAAACCATAATCAACTGTTTTACTATGTAACACAAGGTAATCTCCAATTGTAGAAGTAACACTTCCCCATTCTACGGTAATAGTTAATGCGTAATCTTTATCAAGAACATCATAACTAATTATATTACCAGTTGCTAAAGGGAATAGTTCATAATTCGTAGTTGTTCCTTCTTCAACAAGATATGTTCCATCTGATTTTCGCATATATACTCTCCTGCTTGTAATGGCTGCGTCTGTACCGGTGCTTGTATCCGTAATCACAATCAAATTAGGTACTGAAATATATTGCGTTGCGGTAAAATTTTCTATAAATGGCATAATATAACTTTTATCAAAAATACCAAAAAATAATAGTATTATAAATAAAAAGCTCCTACTTTTTTTTAAGTAAGAGCTTTCTTGTAAATAATTAAATTAATTCTATACCACTTCTGGTTCAGTTAATTGTTTATTAATATTATCTAAAACTTGTTTACCATTCTTTGCAGAATTAATAAATTGAGTTAAAGCTTCTGTAACATTTCCTCTTTCCTCTTTTGATATAGTAGTTATTTCTTGAGAACCAAGACTAACCTTTCCTGTTGCAATATCAAATTTAAGAACATCGGTATCTAATGCTTTTCTAATAGAAGCCTTAATTGGTTTATTAGGGTCATTATAAACTTTTAAAAACTCTTCAGGTTTGGTACGAGCTAAATCAGCTACTTGAGCTAAAATAACTTCATCATCAGTAAATTCATTCCAATTCAATGATGCACCAATTTGACGAGCTTCGGCAGGTTTTAATTTAGTAACAATATTAATTGCCTCTTTTAATGTATTAAAGCCAGTCATAACCTTTTGGCTTGTAGCTTTTTGGTTGATTACCTTGCACATAGGAATTTTGCTTTTATCTCTTCCGGCTTCTCCTAAAATACTATCTTGATTCCAATTTGAAATCATTAAAAATTCATATAATTCTTCATCTTTTTGATTTCCACCTGTTAGTGAAAATTTACCTCCAAATTTAAAATCCCCAGAGCCATCACTAATTCCGGGCATAAAAAATCTTTCCAAAGGATTACCATCTCTATCCCATGAATCAGCAACTACGATATCTACCCAAGAACTTCCTTCTTTTATATAAGGGTCTTTAACTCTATCTCTTAAAGGAATATTTGCTTTAGGATAAAGCATAGGGCTTTTTTGTCTTTCTTTTTCATCAGGGTCATTATTTTTTTGACCGGTAAGCATTTCAAAAGTGATTGTTTGACCAACTTCCAATTCAGGAATTTGCTTTTTTAATTCCTCTGAAATTGCGTTGAATTTTCCAACTACTTGCATATTGTGTGTTTTTTATTATAAAAATAAAGGGCGGCTTTTTACACCGCCCCTTTTAGTTTGTATTAAGATAATACTTGTTGACGCAAGAAATGTTGAACACCTAAACACTCAAGACCTTGAGCAGTTGTCCAAGAACAAGTCCAGTTCATCGCATCTCCGTTAGGATTAACAGGAGATAATGCTCCTGTATGGATTTCACCAATCATGTCATTACCATACTTGGTTTGTGCAGGTACGTATCTTACACGCATTGCTGAATCATAACCACCGCCTTCAACTTTAACTCTATTGTTATAAGGAATGTAGTAAACACTCTTATTGATAGTAGTTTGGCTGAATAATACCGGTTGGTCTTGAATTGGCATTGTCATGTAATGTAAATCAAATCCGCCGTAGCTAACTTTATCTACAGTTAAATCTAATTCTTTACCATCAACAACGATACGAACTGATTGAACACCAGAAGAACCTAAAGCCTTCCAATATGTATCATGCGCACGCTTTGCAGCAGAAGAACCAAATACTAAATAATCTTTAGGAGAACGTTGAGAAATCAACACATCCAAAGCGTTATTAATATTTGTTTGTTGAACTGTACCTAAAGTACCATTTACCAATGTAGAACCGTACATTTCAATGTATTTGTTTAAACCACGAGTAGTTTGAACTGCTCCACCACCATCGGTAGCATCGCTATTACCATCTGTTAAGATTGGGTTTGTATCACTGAAAGTAGTAACTGACATATCACCTGCGATATAAGCAGCATTGATTTGTCCTTTTAAACGGATTGCTTTCTCTAAATGGTCTTTAACGATAAACTTGTTTTGTCCGTTAAATTCAACCTCGATTGTAGCAGCGTTTTGTACGTCTGTAATTTTAGAGATTTCTCTAAAGATTTGATACTTGTTAGTGTAACGAGTCAAGCCGAAACGTAAGTTTGTTTGAGAAATTGAATTCTCACCAACAGCTACAGAGAATAAAGATAATTTATCTCCAGCAGTCAAAGTAGCATTAGCTCCAGAAACTGTCTTAATGTAAACTGTATCAACACCTGAAGTAGATACTACGTTTGTAACGATTGCAGAAATAGCACCAGTAGGAACTAACACTAAATCATCTTTACGAGCTTGACCTGAAGTCGCTGCTGTACAAGTGAAGTTTAATGAAGTTGTACCTGTACCATTAACTGTTCCGCCTGTTGTATCTAACAATTTGAATAAACTTTCGTTTACAAATGTGTAGTACAAAGGTTGACCTGTTGCGATTGGTTTTTTTCTATCTCCCAACCATAAAATATCAGTTAACGCATCTTCGTTTTGGATGTCTGTAACTAATTTGTTAATCTCTCTCGTGTCAAGTACTGGGTCAATAGCACTGACGTAGGATTTGGTTATATTACCAATATTGTTTGCCATTTTTTTTGGTTTTAAAAAGTAAAATAATTTTTTACCTGCCTAGTGTGCTTACTTTAGCTCTTGTTTTAATAGCTTCAGAAAACGATTCATTGGGTTGGGCAGGTGTATTACCTATTGGTCTTCGTGCGTTCTGCCCTTCTTCCACAATAGCTTTCAGCCCCAATGATTTACCATAGTTCACTAAATCTCTCTCATAGTTTGGATTCATTGCCACTAATGCAATTTTTTGCAATTTAGCGACATCTGGAATAAGCTTGCTCACATCTGCCTCTTGCGGATTTACTGATATTGCTCTTTGCCATTTTTCCGAATCTAACGCTACTGACATTAGATTTTCAGGTTTATCAATGTTAAAATTGAATTTACCATTATCACCCAAATCAATAGCAACTCTCTTGCTTTGATATAAGTTTTTAGTGGCTTCATGTTCCTGAAAAAATTGAATAATCTTTTGTGATTGGTCTATTTCTAACTTCCGCTGCTCCTCATACATTGCCTGTGTATTTGCCTCTTGCATTCTTGCAGGCTCTGGTATTTGGAACTGCCTCTGTTCGGTAACTCTTTTTTGTCTTACAAGTTCTGCGTCTGCTTCCAATTGAATTAATCCAACTTCTCTGTCGTCATCAGATGCCATGTCAGATTGCTTGTATTTAGCCTGATATAGCCTCTCAACTTTATCTTCAGTTAGATGTGGGTATTGCGACTTTAATTCATCTAAAATCAAATCCTGATGCGATACAGTATCCCAATCAAACGCTCTTGCTTCTAAATATTTATATGCATCTCCTCCATTCTTTCTATACTCTGCGAATTCAGCTAAAAAATCATCATATCCTAATTCTTTTAAAATATCTTTTGGATTTGCTTTTTTTAACTCTTCTTTCCAATCCGAAATTACGGCACTTGCTGAATTGGATTCTACTTCTTCTTCTCCATCAAGTGATGGCATTGAGAAAGATGATGCGTTATCTTCAAGTGGCGCATTATCAACTGACTCATTTTGAACATTTTGCGGTTCTACTAACGGTTCTCCTTCGGATTGAAAGTTATTACTTTCAGCCTCTCTGTAATCTTCTACGCTTGGGATACCCGTGCTAGCTTTGTAAACCGGTTTTGCTTCTTCCTGTGTTGATTGTTGATTTTGTTCTTCTGACATATTTGTGTTTTTCGTTACGAAATTATATAAATTAAATTAAATAAAAAAATTTAAGGAACATCGTTGATATGTTGGTCAAATTCTAATATTTCTTTAGTTGCTTCAGCTGTTGCATATTTTGCAAGTAAATCACCATAATGACCTACCGCCTTTCTTTGTATTTCTAAAAATTGAAGTAAGAATTGTCCTACAACGCAATCCTCATCTTCTGCCATTTTGTAAAATTCTTTATATTTATTGTAAACCTCAAGCTCCATTTCATAACCTATTTCCAAAGATTCTCCAATAGTTTTTACTTTATCTTTAATAGCTTCTATTGAAGGCATATCAGCGCAATCACCCATATCATTTTGAAACTCAACATGAATTTGGTAATGTGTTAATTCTTCTTCGCTTTCTGCCAAGAAATACTTTTGTGTACCAAAAAAACCATATCGTTGCATTTGGTTAGCCAAAGCCTTCCAAAGATTAGATTGATATAATTCTAAATATAACGCCTCTTGCAAGACGCTTTTCATACTTTTCGATAATAAAGATTTTACCATTTTATTTTGTTTTGGATGTCATTGTTTGTACTTGCTTCTTGTCGCTTACCGCTATTCTAGCATCTGCTGCTATTCTTTGAGCAATAACTTTTGCTTCTTTTTGTATTTCAGCTTCTTGAATATCTTTATCCTTCTTACCCATTTGAATAATATATTCCCATTGTTTTTCAGCGTTAATTTTAGCTATATCTGCATTTAATTGGTCTTGCAATGTGATACGCTTTTCTTGTTCAGCTGTTTGAACTGCCATTGCATTACCTTGAGAAGCTTCTCTTACTTTCTGTAATTCGTATTCTTGCATCTTCTCTCTACGCTTCTTAATCTTATATGCAAGTATCATTGATGCCATTTTTAAATTACGGCAACTCATTACAAGTATTTTATCTTCAGGCTCAATTAATCCTTGAGAATCTCTAATATTTAACTCTTGTATTAATTGCTGTCTTTCGTAATCAGATGGGCTATCTTCAATAAATATACCAAATTCATGAATAGACAAGTCAGGATTAATTTGGAAAAATTTAACAGTTTCCGTACCTAACGCTCTACCATAACCTTCTACCTTACCTAATTTAACAGCTATCTGTACTTTTGCAACAATAGCATCTGCAACATTTTGCACCAATTGCTTGTCAGCAAAGCTTAACAAGTATAAAGCATTATTAGTACTTTCCATTGCAGCATTTGCAACTGGAACTAACGTTTTTGCATTTGGAGTAGAGCCATCTGTCAATTCATTTAATCCTGATATTTGACGCATCATATCAATAGTATTTTGCAACTCTTGATACAATTGGCTAAATACAGCTAATTGTCCTGAAGCTTCAATGCTTACCGGCTTATAGTTTGGATTTTGACTTAATAAATCTGTTGAACGATAAGGAACAACAAAATTAGAAAATATAAAATCCATAACCTTTGTTGGGTTCATCTTATCTCCACCTCCTCCAAAATCAACACCTTCTAATGCGTTTAAATCTATATTTATTAAATACGGAATTAATTTGTTAGACATATTTTGAAGCCTAAACCAAGCTAAACATGCTTTATCTTCTAAAGGAATCAATCTTTCTGTAATACCTGCAAAACGCATCTTATAGAAATTCCATGAGTATAATTGGATGTTTAATTTTGTATCCCACCAAGACGAAGGTTGTCTAATTTGATTTTCAGACATACCCCAATCATACATATAATCAGTTTGAATTAACCATTTGCACTTATAAACAACCTTTTTAGTAACAGGCATATATACAGGCTCGGCTTGCCCTTTACTCTTTGAGTCAACTAAACTAGGCACAGACCCTGCGTAGTCAAATTTTTCAATTGTTCCCTTCTCATTAACCGCCAAGTCCATTTTGCTTGAATCCTGATACTTTGTTTTACCAAAACGAGCATTGCCTCTGTTATCTACTTCTTCTTTATAAGTGTAATCATTCCATGATAGGAATTCAAAATCTAAAATAAGCACCTTAAAACGATTCCAATACTTTGAATAGTCTGTGCCATACATAAAATTAGATGGGTTACCAAAACGTCCGGCTACAGATTGAACTATCAAATTTAATTGGTCGGGGGAAAAATAAGGTGCTAGGTCCCCTACATATACTTCTCTAACTTCTCCAAAATGTACCAAATCGGAAAAGTCATTTTTTGCGCAATACGATAATACTAAATTTTCGGGATTAATATCTCTTACATTTACAGCACCATTCTCATCTATATATTCAGTATATCCACCAATACCAAAATCAAATAAATTTTCAAGAGTTCTTTTTCTTTTTTCGTCAAATTTATTTTTATACATTGTCAAAGCAATAGCACATTCTGCTTCCATTGCCATAACATGTTTGTAACCAAATTGTTGTTCCATCAACAACTGCTCCATATCTTCAGGCTCACCTTCCATTGGTTTTAACACAGGGCTATTAGCTAATTCTTCATTACCCGCCTTCATTGCAGCTTCACGCATCATCACCTTAACTTTCATTTCATTAAAGCGTTCATCTTCTTCACTTTTAGCTAAAGGGTCAACTGCAAACGCTTGCAAATCATAACGCCTTTGAACAAGTTTTGAAATAGCTATCTCTCTATACTTTGTTAAAAATGATGGCGGAGTCCAATCTGTATTAAGCCATGTTTTATCTGTTTGCTCATCTACATTTAAAAGTTTTTTATACTTTGAAGTACTTTGTCTTCCTAATGCATACTCTTTAATTTCATTCATTTTAGATTGACCAAAATTCAACATATTATTTGGCACATAACCACGGGAATCACCCCATGCCGCTTTGCAATATTGAAGTATCCAATCATATCCCTTTTCCCTTGGGTCAATCTGTTGATTAGGGTATGTATTTGTAGCTTGTTGCATTAACTAAATAAAATTTATTACCAAAATTAATTAAAAGTAAATAAAAAAAACAAAATATATTTATTAATTAAATTAATATAATTCTCTACCTATCAAAAGGTCATCGTAATTCATTTCCATTTTTGTATTATAAGAAAATCCATTGTGCTGAATTGCTATAAAAGGACTAGATACATAATACTTTCCAAGACCTGCCAATGCCCTGTCAATGTGAGCATCATCCGGTAAGGAGAGGTAAGTTTCATAGAATTTTTTATTTACAATATAACAATGAAATCCGGAAAACTCTTTTACTGAATTATCCTCCAAGATTTCCCCTAAATAAATACCACTTAAATATACATCAAAATCTTTAGGTTTATGCTCTAAAAAATAAGAAAAACTATTTTTGTTAGTAAAATGAACATCATCTTCCATTACGCATATTTCAGGTAAATCATTATCTAATGCATATCTAATGCATTGCTTGTGCGCTAAATTTATAGACTTTTTGACTGAATAACTATCGTGAACTGCCGGAAAAAATTTAAAATCCTTTATGCCTTGAGTCTTAAATTCCTGCATTAACATATCAAATCTAGTATGTGAATCAAAATTATGAATTACTGCTATCTGCATTTAAAATGTTTTTAATCTTGTTAAAAGCTCCTTCGTATGTATAATATTCATTGTATATCTCCTTGATTTTTAACTGCTTATCTACTATTTGTAAATCAGTGTAGCTTTTTAAAATTTCTTCTATTTTATTTGAATCCCTTTCTTCTATTATAATGCCGTAGTTTTCAAAATTAGCATCAAAACAACTAATAAATTCATCCGATATATATACGGGGATAGTTTCGTATTGCATACATTCCCCTATTCTAAAGCTATTTAATCCATATCCTCTTGGACATAATCCAAATAATGAATGAGAAATTATATCACAAAAATCCTGTATGTTATGCACTTTGTCGGAAACATAATAATCCCTATTTTTTATATTAAATACATTTTCCCTAATTGGATGTGTATGCGTCCCAATGAAAGATGCAAATATTGACTTCTTCCCATTCCACTTGTACGAGTGTGGCTTACACAATAAAGGTATTTCCACCCCTGTTTTTTTACTCATACTAAAGACCAAGATATCCAAATCTTTAAAATCAGTCATCACCCCGTCATCGTATTGGCAAATAGTCCAATATTTCAAATCTTTAGGTAACTTATCTACATAGTCTTGTAATTGCTTTCTTGCTATGGGGTTATTCCCGTAATTGTTATTTACATGATATGCTGTCCATTGAATTGGGAGGTATTGCCTTTCTGTGTTTGCGATATGCTCGTGTGAAACCCAATCTTCAAATATAATATCATTTTCCCAAGGGTATATTGTGTTTATTGTGGGAGTAAATTCTTCTGGTATATGTATCATATTTTGTATTTACGGATATATAGTGCATCTGTCCATGTTTCAGCTACCCATTCCCCCGTTTCAACCCTCTCAAATCCCCTTTGTAACATAAAATAATCAAGCTCCTCTATCAACATACACCCTTTATAGGTTTCCTTTTTATTTACCTCAAGCAATGCGTAGTCAATATTTTTAATCAATTCTCCCATTCCTTCTATTGCCAAATGCTCTGCCCCTTGCAAGTCTACATTTAGAAAATTAATAGTAGATACATCTACATCTTTTAATAGCGTATCTACTCTTTGTGTTTTCATAGCTATTTGCTCTACATAATGCACTTCAGGATGAATCAATGCATGAACGCCCAATTCTAAAATTGATGAACTTTGGCTTTCATTATTTGACACATTAAATATCACATCGCTACCATCTACATTACTTAAACAAGCATTATAAGCTGTTTGTTGTGGGTATGATTTTATATTTTGCTGAAGGTCTAAATAAACTTTAGGTATAGCTTCTACCCAAATTACCCAACCTTTACAATAGGTGTCATAGGCATTTCTTTCTTGTCCTGTGGAAGCCCCTAAATGCAATACTCCCTTTATATCCAATTTGTGTTTTTCGACTAGGTAGTCAAATGATATCATCATATGCCTTTGCTTTTATATTGATTTACTTCTGCACTTACCCAATGGTATAACTTCTCCATTCCCTTTTTTAAAGATTGAGTAGGTCGCCAACTCGTTACTTCGTGTATTAATTCATTGTTAGAGTTTCTACCTCTAACACCTAATGCATTTGATGATACATTTTTAATTGATAATTTCTTTCCCGATATCTCAATAACCATTTTAGCCAAGTCGTTAATAGAAATCATTTCATCAGAACCTATATTTACCGGATAAACATATTCGCTATCCATTAATTTTCTAATACCATCTAAACATTCATCAATATATAAGAAACTTCTTTGCTGTAATCCATCTCCAAATATTTCTATTTCGGTATCTGCTTCTGCAACTTTTCTACATACAGCAGCCGGAGCTTTTTCCCTGCCGCCTTTGTAAGTACATTCTGGAGAAAATATATTGTGAAATCTACCTATTCTAATATCTAAACCTTTATTCCTTCTAAATGAATCGTAAACTTGCTCTGATATTAGCTTCTCTATACCATAAACACTATCAGGTTTACCATCCCAAGCTGTATTTTCTTTCAAAGATGCACTATTCAAATCCTCTTGTAATCTTTCCGAATAAGCGCAAGCACTAGAAGAAAAAAATAATTTCTTTACGCTAAATTCTGACGCTTTCTTTGCTACATTTAAATTCATTATAGTTGAATCGTATATAATATCAGCATCATTATCTCCTGTAAATACATATAAAGCGCCACCCATTTGAGCAGCTAACATATAAACCTCATCAAAACTACCAACCTTGTCAAAGATGCTAGTTTGATTTGGCGCATATAATGCTTTCGAAACTTCGCTTATATTTCTTAAATCAGCTATCAAAACATCATTTGCGGTTGACTCTGAAAATTCAGGAAACTTAATGTCTACTGAACGAACCCAAAAACCTTCTTTCTTTAGTCTGTTTACAAGTTGCATACCTATCATCCCGTGTCCACCTAATACACATGCTGTTTTCATAATTATTTATTTAATTTTAAATACCATTGCTTTTTAAACCACCATAAACCCCATTCATTTAAAGTATCTTCAGAATGTAACACAATTTCTGGATTAAAACTTTGCTCGTTAACATCATCTCTTACAAATGCTTTCGGAACAATTTCATCAACCGCTTTTCTTACATCAGAAGCATTGTAATCATGCCCTGCTAATATACTTTCGTCTTTTACTTTTGGATACCAAGCTTTTATTTCTTTTTTTGTATCATCGTAAGTATGTGACGAATCAATAAAGCAAAAATCAAGGTAACCATCATTGAATAATTTTACTGCTTCTAAACTTGCAAACGGAACTACTTCAATAAACTCTCCTAAACCGCTTTTTATAATATTTTGGTAAATAGTCTTCATTTGCAGATAACCACCATAATCCATGTTATCTACCATATACAACTTAAATTTCTTGCCAAGCCTATTTATTTCTTGTGCTAGGTAAATGGCACTATCGCCATCAGCAACACCAACTTCACAAACTTTGCAATCATCTGGAAGCTCTTTTGCAATCCTTTGATAGAAATGCTGAAAATCAAACATAGTTAATTGAATCATAATTTTATCCATTCAGGGTTTACAATATCGCTTGTATCTAATCCGCACCATCCTGCGCTAAACCAAAATTGCGGGAATATTACTTTTTTATTTTCGTTTCTATTTAAATAAGCTCCCCACCATGAAAATGTTGAAGGCGAACATATTTGATGCTCACACCAACTCATTTCTATTAAATCACTTTGTTCATCTGTGTTTCCGGAATACTCGCAATCATTTCTATGCTTAAACGCATCCATACACCAAGCAATGTCATCAGAAAAAAACTTGAATTTATAATCAGGAAACATAGCCATAGCTTTTTCATACCATTCAATAGTAACTTCAGGATGCTTTTCTCTTAAAGTAACATAATCTCCTCGTCTAACATGAACTGCAACATATCCCTCTTTCTTTACCCAGTCAAATTTTAACAAATATAAAATCTCACTTCTGTATTCATCAAAGTATTTTGCAGTTTGCCTGTAACCTTCAACTATTATATTTTTATCCCTCCAAGATTCTTCAAAAGGCAACTCTTCATACGAGTGCTTCCCTTCCCATAATTGTATTTTTTCAATATCAGGATTGTAACTAGAGTTTACTAAATGTAAACAATAAATAGGATTCCATTTTGGATTGCTGCTTACATTTGGAACAGTAAAATCTAAATCATGCTTTAAAGCGTAAGCCATTGCTGTAGCCGCTTCAAAAAGCCAATTACCCATTCTTCCCGCATTTGTAAAAGATACCATATGTAAAATTAATTAATTTAATTTAACTTCCTAATTTTTTCTAATAATATTTCTCTAAAATCACCTGTTCTTTGAACATTATTTATATAATGAGATTGATTATGAACCAAATGATTATACCTTAATCCGTGAACAATATGAATATACTTATCTGACATTAGCCAATTGTAATTTTGAAATAAGCTATCACTTGTTACGGGGTCTGTTGTAGCATCCCAAACATCACAATAAGCATTTTTGTTTACAAAATAATTCATACAATTTAAACAAGTTTCAAACATTGGCTTATCTATGTATTCTTTTAGATTGTCTTTGCTGATTATTAAATCCGAGTATTCTGTATAATTAAATGTTGGCTTTGCCCAATCAGGAGCTAAAATCATATCTTTTGCCCATTCTTGTTCAAAAATTTTATCAAGGTACGATGTATCTATTTGATTATCAGAGTCTAATATAATGCAATAGTCGGTGGGGGATAAGCTAATGGATACATATTTATTAGCATAACAATCTCTATTAGTCAAATTTCTATATAACTTAACTTTAGATAATTTATCACACTCCTCCTTTAATTTGTTATAAATATGCATTTCGCTTGCGTCATCTACGATAATAATAGCTTCTACCCTATCATCATTATAAACATCTTTAAAACTATTTAATGTCATTTCTACTCTATTCCAAGTAGGTATGCAGATTGATAATGTTCTCATAATTGTACTTCTCCTAGTTTTTGATAATATCTATTTTCTATGAATGGTCGCCAATCTATAAATTGACCGCCTATGTCAGACATTCCCTCTTTCTGTGTGCAAAGCAACGGGTATGTTATGTAAGTTTCTTGCATAGGTTGTATTTTTTCAACAATGCAATTATCTATTGGGGCATATAAACCCTGAATCAATATCTCTTTCATTCCCTGCAATGATAAAGCCCAAGCGTGAGTGGCAAAAGCTTTCTCTACTCGTAATATATTAGGGGATATTCTTGCTTTAAAACCACCAGTAACTTGCGCTCCTAATAATAATATATGCCAAGCTTCGGGTAGTTGTTTTACTACCATTTCCATTGTTTCATTAGGATTGCCGCATGATTCAACAAACATTGCGTCATCTTCAAAAATCAATACCGAATCCCATTTATTTTCAACAGCCTTTTCAAATATCCCCTGCACAGTAAGGCGTAATCCTTCTGCTCCTTTTTCATGCTTAATAGCATTAATTAGTTCATATGGGATACTCCATTTATTTAGCTCTCCGGCTATGTCTAATAACCTATCAGTTCTTTCTGGTAAATTTATAACGAATATTTTCGTAAAAAAGTCAGTCCATGCCATTATGCTATTTTTGTTTGTTTAAAAAAGTCTGTAATTTTAATTCTATCTTCTGATTTCTTGAAAATAGCTCGTTTGAAATAGTCAGCAACAAGTGTCCATCCTCCACCCATTACAAGGTCACTTACTTCGGTTTCATTCACATTGAATTTAAGAAGCCCATCGTACTTATCGTCTATCATTTCTGGGTATATCAATTTGCCTTCTTTCCCATGCGTCAAAATATATTGTTCCCATAGGTTTACCATAAGAGCTTTGTTATCAGAGTTAGGGTCAATACCATAATTTGCTTTTTCGGGCAATCTCATCAGGAAGGGTTCGCAATTGTTGTCTATAAAAAACTTACGCAAGCCGCCATCCATTTTAGCTTCTATCAATATTTGTCCACCATAAGCAAAGCATTGCAAAACCATATCCATGTGAAATAACTCTACCATTCTAGGTCTTGCATGATATTTGCTAACGAACATCATGTTATACACAGGGTCGTTAATACCAATATCATACCTATTTAACACCAAGCTTGTGGCTTTAGAGCCTTCGCCATATTCAACAACTGAATTCTGAAACGGGTCACATCCCATAATAAATTGAACAGGGTTTTTAGGTAAAAACAAAGACCCCCTAGTTATGTATGTTTCACCTTCTGGTCGTTTAAAGTTTTTGGCTATAGTCCATCTGCCATTCTCTTTTGTTGTAGGATGCCATTCAACATCTGTAAAAGGTTTACCATCTTTCCACATCCAATTACCATATTCTAATACTTCTTTTTCGTTTATTTTAGATATTTCATACAAATCGTTAAGTAATACGGCATCAAAATGACAATTATTATTCCGAAGCATAAACATCTCCCTTTCATCAAAGGGGTTCATTCTTATCTCTTCCTCTAATTGTACGCTTTCTAAAATCTTTCTTTTCTGCTGTAAATATTCTTTTGCGCCTAGTTTAATATCCTCTTCATTCAGGTCACCTGCGCCTACATAGTTTTCAACTAGAAATTTATATTGCTCTTCATTTGGTGACTCAATAACGCTCATCCCATACCTATCTATAAAACCCAAGTAACCATCATAAGCCGGAGAAAAGTATTTAGCAAGCCTATTAGGAGTCTTTGGATATTTAGTATGGTCTGCATTATCCCAAACAATCTTAAATTCCTCTCCTCCCGTAGTCATCGAGTTTGATGTTGAAGGACATTCTATAAAACCCACTCTTTTAGCGCCTTTTACAAGTGTTTTACTTACGATTGATATGAATGTTGAAAATGGCGTTTCTTTTGCCCATTTTCCGCCTTCATCAAATAACCCACGACTTATTCTACCAGAGTCATAAGAGTTCAAAGAAGGCGCTCTATAATCAATTCTAGACCTATGCCCTGTATCTGTATCAATTGTACTTCCCTTGCCGCCTTTTATCTCTACAGATTTATGGGCAAATACAAGTTCACTTACGCTGTCTTTGTTGTTTAATTGTTTTGGCTTTAAGAACACGGGCAATTGCCTATACCCAAAAGAAATCATGTTTGTAAATGCAGCCTTGGCATCTATCTGCGTTTTGCTCGTCAATCCGCAAAAGCTATTTTTATAGAAGATACACTCATAAACGATATTTGATGTCGCCTGCGATGTCGCACCTTCTCTACGTTTTTTACCTCTAACAACACCTAAACACCAAGGCGTTTTTTCCCAATGGTCTAAAAACAAAAAATAACGCCTGTCTGCATCTCTAAAATCGCCATAAATATCATCCTCTAATTTCCACCATTGCAAATAAAAATAGTGTTTACCTGTAAGAAAAGTTGGCACTCCATTGTTATAAAACCAAAAACCTTTCTTACATCTATCCACTTCTCTTCCTGCAAAATAAGATTGTTCTAAATCCAATAATGCATTACCCTCTTTATCGTATTCTACCGATTCAAAAAATTTAGGCAATTCTCTTCTTCTCCAATACTGCTCACTAGCAATATCAGTTCCCCAATTCTCAACCTCATCAGGGACGGGAGGTAGATTAATTTCTACCCCGTATATTTTTATTTTATCAAACATTATTTTCTTGACTCTGCTATAGTTTCAACAAATGGTTTTTTGACTATATCTTTCTGCTCATCTCCGGTAACACCCGCCGAAATTCCTAACTCTTTTATAGCTGCGGAAATACTAGCGCTGTCATTCCAGATAACTTTTAGTCTTTCAAATGTTTTGTCTTTAGGGTCGTCAAGTAACAAATGACTTATATTGGTTTTATTCAATAAGTCAGCCATCTCATTCGCTTTCCTATTTAAAGCGTAAAATAATTTGGCTGCGCCATTTTGTTCATAAAGTGAAAGTTTGTGTTTTAGTTCTTCTAGTGTTTCCATGTTTTGTTTTTAGTTATTCTTCATCATCGGCGTTAAATTCAGATTTAGCTTCTTTTGTTGCGGCTGATTTTGCCTTCATAATAGCCGCTGTAATACTTTCCGGTGTTGATTTTTTAATTGGCACATATTCGCCTATTTCCGTATCATATACACCTTCTTCATACAATTCTTTTATTTTTTCTGCAATTAATTTATCACGCAATTTAGCAAATTCTTCGAATTCTTTTTTAGTTATTCCCTTTTTAACTGATTCGGGGTCTAATTCATCACTATTTTGCGCTCTATTTACTACCTCATCAATAGGCTTCATTGCCTTGTCTGAATAATAACTAGAATACCCTATTCCTAAAATATTTGGCATCAGCACGGTTAATAATGATACAAAGCCATCTTCTTTTGCAGCTTCATAAGCATCGTCAGCATACATTGGATATACATGAACTATTTCCATTGGTTCAAAATCTTGACCAATAGAATTTTTACCAACAAACGCATTTATTAAATAAGCGGTATTTGGAGCTAATTTATTTCTAAAAAAGCTTAAAGTTGACCTCCAAGCAAAAGCTCCTGCTTCACCGGCTTCAAATTTACTTTTAACGGCTCTAGCATAACCAAATTCAACCCATCTTAAAAATGTTCTAATATAAGCAGCTTGCCCTGCTGTAAAGTCATAAACTTTACCATTAAATCTAACTTGCAAGAATTCAGGGTCATCTGGGTCCATTGATACAGCACCACCCGCTGCTGCAAAAGCTAATGTTGTAGCTATTACGGTAGTTGTATATGATGCTAAATCCTTCATTGCCATTTTTCTAACTTCTTTAGGCATCCTAACATAGTAAATCGGATTCAGAGTATTCATATTTGCAGCCATCAATCTAGCTCCATAAAATAAAGAACCCATAACTTTTTCTGCCTTTCTTGATTCTAAAATTTCAAGCATATTTCCACTACCCGTACTATTCATAACAAGTTTAGCCATCTGCTCGTATTCATTAGGGTCGCTTTCTCTAGTTATTCCTTTTCTTAATAATTCCCTTTTGTATTTATTATACAATTCATATCGAGCGACATTTAAAGACGCATCCGCTATTCTTTGTGATGCGGTTATTAATTCCCTTAAAATAGGTATTTTAAATACAAAACTTTTAGGGAACATTTCGTTTTGCTTTTTAGGGTCAATGCTATCTAGCTCATTGTATCTAATACCATCTTTTACTGATTCTTCAAAATCAGGTGCCTGATGTATTCCGTACATTAATCTATCGTAATTTTTCTGACTAAATACAGATTGCGCCCCCGCAAATATAAATTTCCTTGCAATACTCCATTTTAGAGGGTTCAATGTTAATTTTGCCAATTGTCTAAACCAAATAGAAGCATCTATAGCAGTTTGAACAATCCTTCTTACTCCTAATACGCTTTGAATTTTATCCCAAGCTTTCTCCCATTTGCTTAATTTATTAGTCTGGTCTTTATATCTATCTAGAGCAATCGCTTTTTCAAGCTCCACCACCCTATCTGTCATTTTTTTGGTTTTATCGGAAACCTTATATTTTATAGTTTCCTTTTCTTCTTTATCGTAATTTTTATTTTTTAAATTGTCTTCTAATTTTTTAATTTTTCTATCTAAATATTTTTGTCTTTTTTGATTATAATCAGCATCGGTTACTCCGTCTTTACCAATGGTCGGTGATTTTTCTTCAACACCTTGTTCTGCTAATTCTTTAACTCTATTTAATTCTTTAACTTCTTTTATCTTTTTTTCCAACTCCTGCACTCTTTTACTCTTTTCAGCCATTTGACTTTCAGATTTAGCTCTATCTTCTCCTAGTCTAGCCTTTTCTAATAAACCTAACAAATCGGCTTCTCTGCGCAACAATCTTAACCCTGCATTTATTTCATTAGGCGTTATTTTTTTAAGATTATGTTTACCGGCAATTACATCTAATACATCTCTTTTTGTCAAGCCGTCAACTAATTCTGAAAATTCTTTATGAACTTCAGTAACAATATCATCTAATTTAGAAACACCTTCTGCAAATAAACTTTTAACATATTTATTTATATGCGGCGCTATTGCAACTAACTCATTTAATCCCGGCGCAGAAACCATTAATCCTTGCTCTCCACTTCTTAATTTTTTCAAAGCTTCTTTTGCGGCTACTAATGCTGCTTTTCTTTCTTTTACAAATTCTTCGTGAGATTTTTTAACTTTTGCTTTGCCCTCTTTCTTTAATTCATTTTCAGCTTCTGTTTTAACTTGGTTTATAATATCATTTTCAACAGATTCTTTTAATTCTTTTTTAGCTTTTTGTACTTTTTCAAATTTAGCAGTTTCTTCTACCATCATTTTAGGAGTCAGCGGAAACCCTTTATCTTCTTGCCTAGTCAATAAAAAGTTAGATAATGTGTTAGCCTCGTTGAGTTTCTTCATTATTTTCAAACTTTCCAATGCTTTACCGGTTTGAGATGCACTTTTTTGAAATACATCAGCAAATTCAGTAATCTTGGCTAATAACTCTTGAGAAGGATTGTTCTTCAACTCCACATCCAATGCAGCCCTGTATTCGGACATAAATGCATTTTCGTAGTTGGATAAGACATTTCCTAATTTTATCTTATCATACAAAGATTCAACACTTACACCTTTTTTAATCATTTCTTGAGCTGCTTCTCTCAACATCTCACGATTCTCAATAGGCAATCCTTTGTATGCAGGTAGTCCAAGACTTTCTCTTAATTTGCTTAATTCCGCTTTTGTTATGCGGACATAATCTACGTCTTGATTTTCTAACCCTATATTTTGAATTTCTTCTGGGATTTGCGTAGTACCTTGGGGCTGTGCGGCTTCGCCTTCTTCTCCGGTAATTCCTTCCCCTTCGATTCTTGGTTCCACTCGTCTACGTCCACCCCCTGCTTCTCCAACTTCTCCTTGTTTTGGTTGAAATACTTTCTTTGTGCTTCGCTTTTGTACGGCATCTTTTATATTTTTAAAGGTTGATAAATCAAAATTTGACTTTGCTATTTCAATGAAATCTTCTTCTGTAAAATCAAGTTCGTCTATTGCATTTTTATTTGATTCGTATTTTAGGTTGTCTTTTATAAATTTCTTTTTATTCCTAAAACTCTTTATTGAATTTAACTTTTCAACTGCGCCTTCTGTTCCTAATATTTCCTTAACAGCCATTTTAGAAAATTGGTCAAAAGTTAAGTTTTGGAACTCTTCTGCTGTTAAATCTTTAAATCCTGTTAAGTTCTTTATTTTAGTCCACAAAGTCTTTAGCCAATCTTGGAATGATTCTTTTTTGCTTTCTAATACAAATTGAGCGCCTTTATCACCAATAGCCATAGCTAATGCTTCGTGTTTAAAGTAAGCCTCTCTTTGCTCTTCTGTAGCTAATTTATCTGCTTGTTCTTGGTAAAATTTACTATTCTTTGCTTTTTGCAAGTATGGTGACTTTTCAACCAATTCCATACCCTTATCATACAATTTAGTATCATTGCCCTTTATCCACTCTGTCCAAATATGACCTGCTTCGTGTATTATGGTGTTAGGATTAAGTTTCTCTCCATTTAAATACATTCTATTGTCATAAGAAAAGCCTAATATATCTTCGCCATTTTGATTAGCCATAAACATTGGCATTTGTGCTTTTGACCTAACGCCGGATTCCATGCTTGCTGTTGCTATTTTATTTGCTAAAGCTTTGTTTTTAGAAAAGAAACCATCAGGACTAAAATATCTCATATCGGATGGCAACTCAAAATTCTCTAAAGTTGTATTATTAAAAAGAAAATCACTACCTATGTAGTTTATTTTTGGTAATTCTAAAGTTGTTAAAGCATTGTTATAAAGAAGAAAATCACTTCCAACAGTTACAAGTTCCGGTAATTTTAGAGTTTCTAAAGATTGATTGCCATAAAGAAAATCATTACTTATATCAGTAACAAGTGGCAAATTAATGTCTTTTAAAGATTCATTAAAAAATAAAAATTGATTCCCAATATATTTAATTAATGGTAAATCAATTTTAGTTAATGATTCATTATTTTTAAGAAATGCACTTCCAACTTTTTCTACTAACGGAAGATTTATTTTTGCTAAAGATTTATTTTCATAAATAAAATCATAACCTATTTTTTTAACCGATGGTAAATCCAAGCTTGTTAAAGATTGATTATCATAAAGAAAACCAGTTTCAATTGTTTCAACCAATGGTAAATTAATTTTTGACAAAGACTGATTGTTATATAAAAATCTATCTCCAATATATCTAACCAAAGGCAAATCAATACTAGTTATTGATTTATTTTCAAAAAGAAATTTACTACTAATTGTTTCAACTGATGGCAATTTTATGCTTACTAAATCTTGAGCATTATATAAAAAAGAACTACTTATGTCTTTTACTAAAGGCAATTCAACACTTGCTATATATTGATTATTACCTAAAAATTTATCCCCAACGTATACAGCATTTGGCAAATTAATACTTTCTAACCTACGATTATCTCCAAGAAAATTAAAGTCAACGGTTTCAACTAATGGCAAATCTATGCTAGTCAAAAGACTATTTTGCATAAATCTAGGACCAATATTTTTAACAGAAGGTAAACTTATTGTTGTTAATGATTCATTATTTTTAAGAAATTCGGAACCTATTCTTTCTAATAAAGGCAAATTAACACTTTCTAATTTAATGTTACTAAAAAGAAATTCACTTTCAACAGATTTCAATAAAGGAAAATCTATTTTTTTTAAATTTTGATGAAAATTTAAAAAACTTGAACCAATTTGTTTTATTAACGGAAGATTTACTTCTTCTATAGCTTGATTATAAAGTAAAAAAGAATTTCCTATGCTATTAACTAATGGTAAATCAATATTTTTTAAACTTTTGTTTCTAGCAAGAAAGCTATCACTTATAGACCTAATATTTGGCAAATTAACACTTTCTAAAATATCATTATCAAAAATAAAATTATACCCCACCATTTGAACTAATGGCAAATCAATATCTTTTATAGATATATTATCGCTTAAAAAATTTGAACCTATAATTACCGCTGAAGGTAAATTAATATTTTCTAAAATTTCATTTTTACGAAGGAATTGGTCACCAATAGCACTAGCTGATGGTAAATCAATATCTTTTAAAGATTGATTATAATAAAGAAATTCATCACCAATTGTTTCGACTAATGGCAAATTAATGCTTTTTAAAGATTTATTAATGTAAAGGAAATCTTGACCAATGTATTTAACTGATGGCAAATCAATACTAGTCAGGGATTCGTTAAAATTTAAAAATCTACCTTCTATTCTTGTAATATCACCACTTAACTTATCAAGCAATCCGTCAACAAGTTCAAGATTTAAAGAACCCTTATCTGATTGAATTTTAATGGTATTCTTGTCAAAAGAAATTTTATTAATATCAGGTATAAGTTGGTTACTGCTGTTTGTTAAAGATTTAGCTGATTTATTTTTTGAATCAATTAAATAATTATCAATTATTTTTTGTGTAGATTTATCTATTAGATTAAGAACCCCGTTATCTATATATCCATTTTTACTTATATAAATATCATTAATCTCTCTATCATATTTAAATAATCTACCCTTGTCATCTGCTACTATATTGTCAGGAAGGCGCGCTTCTTGCCTTTTCTTTGGTACTCCTTCTATATTATATACAGCGTCATGAAGACCGTCTACTATAGAATTTAAGTCATTACCAAATGTAGCATCTGGGTTATTTACACTATGATTATATCTATTTTTTATTGAAATATCGCCGCCTCTTTTTCCTATTTGAACACTCATTGAAGATGTTCCATAAGGGTCTTGTCTTGATGGTCTTACATCTGATAAATTATATGACCCATCATTGTTTTTTTGTCCTTTCCCATCTAAATAATTACGCCATAAAACAGCACCTTCCGATTCCTCTTTTAAATACTCTTGTGTTAAATCATTTGCATGCAATACTGTTTCTGCCTCACTTCTTCTTAACCAAAAAACTAAATTATTATACATTCTACCCTCTACATCATTATATGTACATAACACTTCACCATTTGCAAAATCTTTTTTAAATACCAATACATCATCTGGCTTTTCGGTTCTATGAAATACATACCCCGCCTCCTTTGATAATTCTTCTGGAGTCTTTCCTTTCGCATCTGCGGTTTCAATATTCTTATCAACTGCTATTCTAAATAAACCATCTAACCTATCCGCCATCTTATCTACGATAAATGGAATATCTTCTTTTGCCGGTATTTTTACTGTTACAAAATCAATAAATTCAGTAGGGTAATCTAATGCAAATGGGATTTTCTCTCTTACTTTTTTAGCTGCAGTTTCGCCAAGCTTTTTCTTTAAAACATCAAATCCATTAATAACTGGTCTAGGAAGCTTTTCAACAGGAACTTGAGCTTTTGAAGCTACTGGATTACCCAAATCCATACCAAACATCCTAGCAATATCCGCAATGCTTTCTGTGGCAATTCTTTCAAAATCCTCTAATTCTAGTTTAGCCTGCTTTTTTAATTCCTCTGCGGTTTTAATATTTTCAATCTTTATTGCCTCTCCTTTACGAATAGACTCTGATATATCATTAAAAAAGTCAACAATTTGTTTTGTTCTCTTAATACCTTCAAATGGCTTAAATGCACCATTTGTTATCTTTTCTATTATATCATTTATAATAGCAGCAATTTTTTGGAATGTACTTGTAGATAATTTAGTTTCTTGTTCAGCTAACATAGCTGTTAATTCCGCTAAATATTCTTCGTAAGTATCATTTTTTGCATAAGTAGCCCTATCAGCAAAATCGATTAATGTTTGATTATCACTTTCATTTAGTACAGATGCTATCTTCTCCCTAAATTCTTTAAATAATTTTGGGTTATCGCCAAATGCCTTCAACATAACTCCATGAGCTACCTCGTGCGCTAATGTCTTATTATTTGCTTTGTTCAAGTTAATATCAATACGACCTGAATATTCACCTTTCTTTTTAGAATAACTAAAATTACCAACGCCCCCAACTACACCGTCAATTTCAGCATCTTTCATGGCTGCGTTATAACTTTCATCGCTACCATGTATTACAATATCAAAATTAGGCAACACCGACTTTAAGGTTGTTATCATTTTTTCAGCTGCATCAATAATGCTAATTTTAGCTTTATCTTCTGTCTTTGACCTTAAATCATTCATAGCAGTTTTATCTGATACGGATGCGCCTTTTTGTTGTTTTGCTTGTTCTTTTTGGAATTCTATAACTGCGCCATCTGCCCCCAATTCAGCTGCCTTATCAAGCATAGAATTAGCATCATCAAGTATAACCGGCGCTTGAGCTGCTTTGCCAAACATCTGCTTCATCTTATTGCCAACTCTATCTGCAATAGCGCCTAAAACCTCTGAAGGGGCAACCTCTGTTGTTGTAGTATATCTATTATAAGCATCCTCAACAATTTGTCTTAATGCTTTTGTGTTGTATCCTAATTCTTTTGCTACCTCTCTTTTAATATCATCCAATGCCGTAACTCCATCTTTTACATAATCAGCCACAATTTCTTGCATTGCTTCTACATCTTCTGTGGTTGCTTCTCTAACAGCAAATGGAGCTTCTTCCAATCCTTCTTCTTCTAATTTTCTTCTAAACTCTTCTTCTTCAGCTTGCATCTGCTCGCTCATTCTGTCCTCATATGACTTTTGAGTATATTCTGGACTATATCTTTCTAAATAAGCTTTAGCTGCATCAAATCTTGTATTATTATTTCCAATTTCATCCATCAAAGCCTCCTTAATATCATCTATATCAATCCTTTGTTTATTTACCTCCCATAATCTATGCACTAAATCATCTAACGACTCGTTACCGCTAACATAATCTCTAGACTTGCTTTCCTCTGATTTTGTTTTAACTTTTCTTCCGGTATTTAATGTAGCTCTAACATTAGCAGTAGTACCTGCAATTTCATCAACAGTAGCCTGACTAACTATACCACCATCCGCTAAATACCTTAACCCAATCTCCGCTCCGTCAGAAGGAGCATCCATTTCTTTTACTTTCTTATAAACATCTTTAGCTTCAGCAATTTTTTCACCTTGCGTAGATGTTTTTTTTACAGGAGCAAACCTTTCTTTAAAACTTTCTAATTTAGATTTTATTTTAGTTTTAATTTCCTCAACTTTAGTTTTAGGTTTTTCCTTTACCTCAACCGGTTTGACTTCTTCTTCAATTTTTTCTTTTACTTCAACAACTGGTTTAACCGGCTTAATTACCTGAACAGGCTTTTCAACAACCGGTTCGGTTTTAGGTTCAACTTTAGGTGCTTCTTTGCTTTTTTCTTTTAAGTTTATTTGATAAGCTATATCTTCAGCTATACTTCCCTTAAATGTTCTCTTTTTACCATCAGCTGTTTCCAAATTAACGGAAACTATATTTCCATTTTCATCTTTATTAATAGCCTTTAATGGATTTGAATATCTGTTTATGTAAGGCTTTTCTCTTACACTTATATTGCCTTTATCGTCAATTGCAACTAAAGACTCGTCATATTTAATATCAAATTCTGACGCTGGCTTCTCTTGTATTTCAGCCGCCTTACCTACTTCATATTTTTCTCCTGAAGCTTCATTTTTAAATACGATATTACCACCCTCTTGTAAGAAAGTTCCTTTTTCGTTTTTGTATGTACCTTTTTTATCTACAATCTCGCCTATTGTAATATCCTTTTCTACAGGCGGATTTATAGCATCTATGAAAGACGCTTCTGTACCCATTTCGTCTTCAGCAATTTCTCCTGTTTCTTTGTACTTTTTTGCTCTTTTGTATAAATCAGATAAATAGTTAGGGTCGCTATCTATTTTCTTATTAAACTCTTCAAATGAATTAGGAAAATCAAATTCTGGATTGTTTGATTTAACACCATATAATATATCAAATTGCTCTACTCTTCTGCGTCTGTTTTCATCAACAGGAGCTTTCTTTCTACTATCTTCTTTTTTAATTGCTTTAGCTAAATCATAACGAGCTTGACTTATTGGAGTGCTATCTCCATTTTCATCAACTTTATAATAGGTAGTTTCTTCTCCTTTTCTACCATCTCTTTTAATGTATCTTGGCTTCTTTCCTGTTGCAAGACCTTCTAAATAATCACCTGTTTCATCTATTTTAGCTTGTATTAAATCAACTTGGTCTTGCTTTTCTTTTCTAAATATAGGGTCAACATCCATCATCTCTTCACGAGCTTTTTGCAAATCTTGCTGCAAGCTATTTCTTTGCGAAATACCACCTATAATTTTATACTTATCTTCTTTTGACACTGTTGTAGGAATCTTCCCTGCAATTTCTGCGTATTGTTGCGCTGTGATATTTGCCGCTTCTGCATCTTCCGGAGTTAAATTACCTTCTTCTACCTGCTTGCTTATTTGCTCTTGTATATTTTGTAAATCAGTTTCATTTGCAATTTCTTGTCTAATTGCCTTATCTGTACTACTTAAGCCTTGCAGCCCGGCGCCTGCGACTCCTCCCATTGCAGCGCCCATAACAGTATTATTTACAACATTCTTCCAAAAATTTTTATTTATATCCTCTTCATCGAAAACTTCATTTTTTGCTATTTTATTAGTTGTTACTTTTATAGCATCAGAAGCCGCTTGCTGAATCCCCTCTGTGCTTCCTTCTACAAAAGCACTTTGCAATCCTTTTACTCCTACATTTTTTAATTTAGTAGATAGTTTAGCTGCTTTTTTAACCATCTCATCTTGAACCTCTTTTGCAGTAGCTTTTATGCCTTTTTGAGCAAATTCCTCAATAACCTCTGCAGTAATTTTCTTTTCTATACTTTTAGCTAAACCTGTATTTTTTAATATTTTATCTATAGAAAATTTTTCAAGAGCTGCTTGAGCTGCCGCTTGAGTAAATAAATATCCTACTTTTTGAACATCAGTTAATTTATCACCAGCTCCACTTTCTTCTAATTCTTTTGCATTATCATTAATTGATTGTTGGGCAAATGTCAAACCACCAGATAATCCACCCGCAGCCATTTCTACTAGTGTTTTAGGCGCTTGAAAAGCTAACCCTCTAACATCTTCAAAATCTACTCCACTAAACAATCCTCCACCTTCTTTTGGAGTAACATCAAACTCACTTTGTTGCTGTTCAAATTGCTTGCTTGAGCCAATCCAATCTACTCCTGTTGGAGTTATTAATGGAAAACCTTTTTCTATTCTAGCCTGTTCTATAAAACTAACAGCTTTTTTTCTATCTGCGTCAGCATTAGCGATTCTAACGCTTAATGGCATATAAGGTTGAGCGCCAAGTATATCAGCCATATAAGCGCCGCCTCCCATAATTGACGATAAACTTCCGACTAATGTATTATACACTCCGGCTACATTGCTACCTTTAATTTTGTCTTTCTGAATAGCTTTACCTATTGGACTTTTATATCCAATAGTAGCCACTTCTTCTCCTATATCAAATTTATCTTGAGATGGTAATGGTGTAACCGAATATCCTGAACGTGTAGCTTTGTCTTTTTTTTTTAATTCTCCACCAAATTCTGCAAACGGATTTGTTTCTTTTTTTACTACCTCGCCACCAAATTCTGCAAACGGATTATTTTGTTCTTCTGGCATTTTTATTTTCTTTTTGCTGTTGGATATTTCTTTCTAAAAGCCTCCCATTTAGATGCATCTATAACACCTTCTTCACCATCTAAAATTACGGTAATTTTATTATTCGCAGATGGTTTTGGCTTTGTTTTTCCCCCCGATTCCGGTAAATTTTCAATTTCAGCTGCGCTTTCGCTACCTGATATTTGCTGATAAGAACCTTGAAGCTTATCTCTTAAATACGGGTCATCCGCTTTAATAATATCGCCACCCGCCATTTTGCCTTTGCTATCTACATACTTTAATTGCACTCCAGTAACTGTTCCATCCGGTCTTTTATAAATCTCTATTTTAGAAAACTTTGATTTACCGCCACCTAAACCATAAAGTTTACCAGCCAAAGCTTTTATATTATCTACGTCATTGGATTTAATAGCATTTGTAAATGTATCTAAATATTGTCCAATTTTAGCTGCTTTTCTTTCTCCTTCTGTTGACTTTTGCCCTGCATATGATGGAGGAGGATTATATGAAACTTCCCCTATTCCTGCAAAACCATCTCTATCTTTATTTTTCAAATAATTATACAAAGCATTTCTATTAGCAAATTCTTTTTCTTGCGGAGAAAAGTTTTTATAAGTTGGGAATTGCTTTTGTGCTAATGCGATAATTTCAGATTTACTTTGATTCCCGCCATCGGTTGTAAATTTTTGATACACGCCCTCTGGAACCATATCTAATGGTTTATCAACCCCTTTTAATGAATTAGCAGGAAGCGGCTCGTTTCTTATCTCTGTACCAGTATCCGTCATAGATGGAGTTTTTCCACCTTTTTTTATAAAACCCATAGGGTCTGTTTCAAATGTTGGTTTAGCCCAAAATCCAACTTGTCCTCCATAAATAGTATGTTCTTGAGGTGTACCAAGTTTAGCCCTAATAGGCGCACTAGATTGCTTGCTACTCATGACTTTATCCAAGGCATTGTATTCTGTAATATATTTGGATAAATTTTCTGGATTTGTTACTTGAGATATAAGAGAAGATGGTTGTACTTGCGTTGGGTCAATAAATTGTCCTTGCGCAATTCTTCTATTTCTAACATCGCCTCTTAAATCATTTTTAAGCGCTGCTATGTCTATTGAAGGATTATCTTTTGCTAATTGATTTGCAATCTCATCGGCTTGATTATACTCTAAAATAAATGTATTTGATGCATTTGTAATACCCTTCATTCCATTATCTACTTGAGTTTGCAATGCAATAGGGTCAATTGTTTTATTATTTAATTGTGTCATTAAATTAGATTTTAATTTAGACACAGCTTCTTGACCTACAAGATAAGCCTGTTCATCAGGAGGTAATTTATCTAATTTAACACCAGACTCAATTATCGCCATACCCCTTAATCTATCACTTTCTAATTCTCTTGCTTTTCTTTCGGCTGCCGCTTGACTTCTTGCGTCTTCGGCTTGCTTCATTTGCAATAATCTTTCTGCCGTTCCTGTTGCGGATTGCAAGGCTTCTCCCGGCGATTGAAATATTTTTGGAAGATTTACTGCGTAACTACCTAAATTCTCTGCCATATTTATTTTTTTAAAGCGTCTGCTATATTCTTATAATTGCCATACTGCATTAGCCCGCCAGCAATATCACTAACGCCGCCAAATATATTACCCATGCCGGATTCTCTTAATGCCGATTGAGCTTGAGCGTCAATTTGAAATTTCATCATTTTATTTGCTTGCACTTTGTCACCCTCGTTAATAGACATTGCGTAAGCTCTACTTAAATTATCTAAAACTCCTGCTTGTTGTTGAGCTTCCGAACCAGCTAAATTTGAAAAAGCAAGTTCAGTTTGTCCGGCTGCGTCCGCTCCTGTAGCTAATAAAGTAGCCGAATCGGTTGCATTTCGTTGAGCGTTAGCCATTCGGTTTGCTTGAGCTTGTCCGATATTAGCCTGTGCTTGTGTAAACGCACGATTTCTACCGTAAAACAAATTACTTGCAGCTCCTAAATTTTGTTCTGCTAATGGATTTTTTTCATATTTAGCAAATACTGGATTTATTTTATTAGCCTTACCCATTTGAGTAATACCATATATTGATTTACCCAATGCTCCGACTCCGCCTAGTATTGCTCCTGCTCCTATTAATGACATAATTTTTTATTTAAAATTAAACAATTTATTGATTTCCTAGAATAAAATTTTGTCCTCTTGATAAATTAAACCCTACATCAACAAAATTAACATAAATTATTGAGTTGTAAGATTGAAATTCAGTCATAATTTGCGGGATTTGAGAAAGCACAACATCTCCGGTATTAAGCTTTTGGTCTGCCGTTCCTGTTGTATTTGGAGATAACCTATCCCTCAATATTCTAGCATACAAAATACCTTCTTGATTTGTAAAATCAGAACTTGTCAAATCAGTAATTTGAGTATTTGGTAATGTTGTGTAGATGACCGTAAAATTAGGCGCTTGACTACCTTCTATTACAATTTCAGCCATATCCTTTAATCCGCTCAATGGCTTATTCAAAACCCAACATATTCTCACAGGGTATTGTTGTCCAAACCAAGTGTTCCATGTAGAGCTATTTGTATTAAATTCATATAAAGCGCCATTTTTCCATCCAAACATTCTGTTGTCAAAATAATCATATTGTTCTGCAATAAATTGATAATCACTTATCCATTTGTTTTCTTGAATATTAAAAGTCACGGTTTTAGCTAACCCATCAGACATATCAAATCTATTAATAATAGAAGATGCGTAAGATGGGACTAAAGAATAACTAGGTAATGTATCAGCATAATTTTCATAAATTAATCCCGGCAATGTTACACCAAGTTCTTTGTGATAAGGGTCAACGTATGTTGGTATATGATGAAATCCATTGATATTATCTAAATTACCGTCGCTTGCTGCTAAATAACCTTTTGCGTAATTTTTAAATAACTTCTCTTGTTTATAAGAACTTATCGGGAATAGCCCGTTTGAGCTATATTGAACAATAGTTCCATTATTTAAATCATACCAAAATATTACACCCAAATATTCAACTACCGTTTCTGGAGCGGTAGTTCCAAACATTCCTTTTAATACATTAACTGTACCTATTACAGAGGTGTCTGCAATTATAGAAGAGTTAGCTGCTGCTCCAACCAATTGAGTTTCACCCAAATAGCATGATGCAGTTTGGAAAGAACCAATAGATAACATTACAACGCCTTGCTCTGTCGTTTTTGACGCTAATTGTAGTTTTTGTATGCTACCTGTGCCTAATGGAATTGTTTTATAATTTAAAGCCTCAAATGTGCTTAATCCATTATTTTGAGTTCCGGCTGTAAACACATTAGAATATCTAATTTCGTGTTCATTTCTATTTTGTCCTAATAAAATAACAAAATTAACAAACCCCTCATCAGTAAACCAATTTCTAAAAAAAAGGTCATTTGGCGACATTGCTTCTACATAATAATATATGCTATTATTAAATTGTCTTTGAAATACAAAAATATCCCCTATTAAACTACCAGACAATGTAGAATATTGCCTATTGACTGTTCCTGCATTTGTTACTGCGTACACATTACCAACCTCGTAAAAAGGTTCATTTTCTCCTCTTATGTATGGAGTATATATTTCGTATATGTACGGAATATTTAATAATGAGTTTACTAAATAGGCTGATTTTAATAATATATACGCTCCATCTTGACCTATAACCGGCAACTCATATCTTACACTACTGCTATTAATAAGCACACACACATCACCTTCTGTATAATTATACCCTAATCCGGATTGTAATAATACAGTTGTATCTATCGCTATCGCATTGGTTGTAGTAGCGCTCCAAGTATCCGAATAAGTATAAGTAGCAAAGTTAGGAGATGTTAATGATAAGTTTTTAGATGCATATTTGTTAGTCTTACTATAAGAATCTATAAAATATCTTGTTTTTAAATTTCCTGTTCTTAAAATAGAATAATAATAAGCCCAACTAGGTATTTCATTTAACCTATTGTTATTGTTTAATGCCCAATTAAGTGTTAATACATTACTTGATGCGGTACTAGATGATGCTATTGTAAAAGGAGAGCCGCCATAACACTCCAATTCGCAAATACCCGCACTTATAAATTGAACTTGAAATACATCACCAATTAATATAGAATAGTTGCTTAAAGTCAAAGTAGAATTAAAATAATACGGCAAGCCCATTGATGCTGTATCAATAAATTGCTCTGCTATTATAACACCGTAATTTTTAAGTATTCTTATCCTAAATATTGTATATGGAGGTGTTAATGCCGTTACACTGCCAATTATATTTACATATATATTAGCAGTTAAAGCTGCTGTAGCGGTAAATGCCCTACCATTTCCGGGACCCCCGCCGCTTGCGGTAAAATTACCTAATTGTGCTATACTAAATTCAAAGTTATTGTCAACAGCAAAATCGTAATTTGCTATTATAGGAATTACATTAAAATTACTATTTGGGGTATATACTTTTTCTGGAGTAGTCGTAATATTATTATTTTTTGTTACAACACCGCACTTTCTTCTTGCTTTATCATAAAAAGCAACACCCAATTGATAAGAAGATTCGCTTTTAAAAAATCTTTTATTAGCACCGGCTATTGCCGTTGTTTGAGTTACAGCTAACGAAGTTGTAGTTGGGGTGTCATAACCAGATAGGTTATTAGCCAAAAACATTCTATTTGTTGCGCTTTCCATTGTAGTTGAAAGTATGGGAACGCTATCAAATGGCTTTGAAGCAATTGAGCTAGGGATAGTAGCTCCTGTTACATCGCCGTAATAATCAAAAGAAAGCTGCGTTGCTCCGCTATTATGAGCTATGAATGGTTGTTCGTCTATTAATTTATCAAATGTCTTAATTACATTTGCCGAATTGGTAAGTTCATCTTTAGCAACAAGTCTTATTATTCTTGCAGTTTGTGGTATTTTTTCTAATAGATTTAAAGTACAATATATATGATTATACAACTCTGGCACACCCAACTCTACTAGATTTAACATCGAAGCAACTGAATATTCACCAAGAACACTTTCTTCTCCATCAAAATAAACATATTGCCACGCAAATAACCAAGAACGATTTGCTATAAAATTATTTATAAATTGGTTGTCGTATTGCTTTACTATTGAAGGAGCGTACACAGGAGGTCTTCTTATTAACATAATCTCATAAGAGTCAGTTAAACTTGTGTAGGCTCTAGCATCAGTATTATATGACGGGTAATTTAATTTTATACCGCTATCAATATTAATCTTTTTAGGTTCGTTATAATTATCTGTCCAATAAAGTAACCCTTGATTAACCTTGCAATTTTTATCAATCCTGTAATTTTTATCAAAATTTAATCCTCCTGCAACTTGACTATCGTATAATACGGCATATGTTGTAGATGTTGTAAAATCAAATGCATAAATCCCGTGGTCAGTAGATGTATTATATACAAACCAAATCAATCTTTGACCTTCAATATCTACACAGCTTCCTATACATATATTTGTTCCATAAGGAGGATATACTGATTGTGTTATAGATGTAGTTCCCGGCACGCCTTCTACACGATAATTTTTACCATATTGCGTAACCCCCACGCGCCCGTTCATTAGCCTCAAATATTGAGCGTCATCCAATAAATGCAATGAGTCGTCTTGATTTGTTCCGCCAGTAAATAATTTTTTATCTCTTAACATTTCTATTATGATTTAGGCGCTGCCATTGTATTCTTTTGTACAATCCTCTTAATTTTTTCAACACTCCAATCAGCTTTTCTTGCTCTCAATATCTTTCTTTCACGAATGTATTCATTTTGCGATAATTGCTTTTCACCCATATTATAATTTCTATTATGAGCCTTTAATTGAGAGTCAATATATGCTTGAATTGTTTTTATTGCATAAGGGTCTACTAATGTTGCAGCATCTGCTGACTGACCATCTGAAATATATTGTAATACTACATTTTCAACATATAATTTTTGGTCTATTTGGATTTGATTTCTTTCTTTAAAAACTTGAAAAGTATCTTCTTGATACCCTGCACCTAAACCAAAAAACCTACCAATATTTTCACCAAAATCATTATAGTGAACTGTAAACCATTGAGCATAAGGCAATGCGCCATAATATAGTTGAGCTTGTCCGTTATTCGAATCCGGAGGCGTTAAGTTATCTGACCAATCTTGTGGATTAAAGTTGCTATTTGTATCTAAACTTGTTAACGGATTTAATGTCAATGTAGGAACCAATGGTCGTATTCTTTGTCCAACCATAACGCTAACATTAACATAATCCTGATAATCTTCAGGTAATTCTGCTGTATTAATAGCTTGATTAACCGGAAGAATTTTTGTATTTATAACACGCAAATCGTCAAATGTTATATCACGAAGACAATCGGATGCGTAAACCATAAATTGCATATACCAATGCAATGGGTATCCTTTTTTTAAAAGGAAATTTTTAACTATATAATCTAAACTTGCTGTAGTCATTTCTAATTATTTTTTTGTGTTGCTGAACTATAATTGTTAACTATACCTGTTTCCGGAGTAACTGTAGCAAATTTAGCAAACGCCTTTTCGACAATTTCTTCTTCCATACTAGCCGGTATTGGCAATGGCTCTGTATTTGAATACAATGATATATCCATTACAATCAAATACATATTTACCGTATCAATACCAAGCAATAAAATATCTTTTGAAAAAATAACAATGTTTTTTCTTATTTCAAACCAAACATTACCAAGTAAATCATTTAATAACTTATCCGCTCTCAATAACGCCCCCTGACCTAATGGAACAGGAATAAAATCATTATCTTTATTGTCTGTAACCCTATAAACACCCATATTTCTTGGTAAAGAAATTGGAACAATTGGCAACACTGCTTGCGATTTATCACCAAGAGTTGTTACTGTTATATTTTCATAAAAAGCTATCATTAGATTATCTGGAATAGTTTCTCCTGTTGGCAATGTAGCATTGTAATACTGCATTTGAAACATGGAGTTAATAATCTGCTCTATCGCTTTAACTATATCTTCATTTTGTACAGGTTGATTTGCATCCCTGAATCCACCAGCTAATCTAGTTTGTACTTGTTCAGCCAAAAGGTATTTAGTGCTATTAGCCATTTTTATTTAGTTTCTTGCGTTTGATTTTGTGCAAATGCCTGAATATCTTGTTCAGCCATATTGATGCCCCAAAACTTTAATGCTATTGAAATAATATTATTAATATAAACATCTGTAAATTCTAACTGCGTACTTGTAGCGTTATCGTATGTTATTGTTCTTCCTGATGTAGTATAACCATAAACAGGTTTTAATGGTCTTCTTAAGTAATTATAAAAACCGGTTTGAGCAACTTGTGGATATATTTGGAATCCGGTTGCTGTATCCCTAGCTATTGGCAATGAAGTACTTACCGGTCTTAATTGACTTTTTAAAGCTAATGCTACCTCGTCTTCATTTACAAATCTTATTGAATTTATAGTACTACCCGTGACAGTATATGCACCACCAATCATATGTAAGTAATTGGAAGCAAAATCTACTTGCCCGTCTGATGTAGAAGTGAATTGAACTTGTGAACGAAGTTTTCTTATAGCATCATGAATTTTTTGCGTTGTACCATATAATTCAAACCAATCCGATACAGCTTCTATTTGTGCGTTATCAAGTGTTGACTCAAATTCAGGTATTGTAACAAATACACCTCTTTCTTTACGCACAATAAAGACCATGAAGTTGTATATTTCGTTTAAATTGTATGCCATATTAATTTTCCTCCCAAATTCCTAATGCTCTATAGGATTTTATTAAATAATAAGATTTATCTCCATATTCATATTTCTCAAGGTACTGCGGTTCAAAACCAACAACATCTCCTTTTTCCAAGCCAGAATCTTCGGGAGCTGATAGTACTTTTGCTCTATCTCCAAGTCTAACTTTTGCATCAATAGTATCAACAATACCCATTTGCTTTATTACATCTTTTGGTATATTTTCATCAATTGGTTCTAGAATAATTCTATCGCCAACTGTTGCAAGTTCATCATTTTCTATTTTAGCATATATATCCCTGTAGTCAGCTTTCCAAACATCTTTGTCGTTTATATCAATTAAATTTTTAAATAAAAACCTTTGGGTTTCACCAAAACTAAATTGAGATTTCCATCTACTTATATCGTGTTCAGACCCTTGGCATCCATCAACAAAGTTACCTCTTTTATCATGCAATGTACCTACCCATATATGGGTTATCTTTCCCGGCATTGCTACAATAAGCAATCTTTCTCCTTTACCATTTGTAAATTTTTGGTAATAAGGGCTATCTTTTGTTATTTCAGTAAAACTTCCACCATCTGATTCAAATTTTCTTTCCGCAACTACAGAATAATCAAACAAAACCTTATCTCCATTTTTAAGTTTAGAAACAACTTTTGAATTATCTCCTTTTGGATTTTTTGGCAATCCATAAATTTCACCTACTACTGTAGCGTTCCATTCAGGTCTATACGACCCGTCAAGGTATAACTCTAAATCACCTACTTTAATTGTATCTTGAATAGGCTTTGTTAAACTTAAAAAAATATGATTTACCGGTTGTGCTTGCATATATGGCATAAAATTAGACTTTTTTATTTATTAAAAATTAAAATGCCCCCAAAAATTTTGAAGGCATTTTTTTAAATTAAATCACAGCGTCAATATAACTTTCGTCTGGGATTAGCCTTAACTTCTCCCCATCTACTTCAATATCTACCCCTACGCTATGGGCAAACATTATTCTATCGCCTTCTTTAACAAGCGCAGCTTCAGTTCCAACAGCAATTACCTTACCCGTTGAAAAATCATTTTGAGCTGTTTGCGGAAGATAGATTCCCGCATCTGTTTGCATTTTTGCTTCATCAAGCTTTACTAATACTCTTTTGTTTAATGGTTTAAATTTCATTTTTAATTTAATTTTCGTGTTTTTTAATATAATCTTGCGGACAAATTGCAATAATACAATAATTTGACTTTATTCCCTCGCCGTTTTCAACTAAAGTAATTTTAAACCTTAATTCGTCTGAAGTTAAACCAAATCCCTCGTCTATTTCTTGAATTACTATTTCGTCACCATTCTTGTATGGTCTATCCTTTTTTGTTAATATAAAGTTTTTTTCTCCTGATTTAATTAATTCAAAATATTCTTTTGAAAAGTTAAATAAATGTGTCATTTTTTTTATTTTTTATTTTTAAAATAATCATTATCTAATTCCCCACCGTCCATTTTATTGGGGTAAACAAGTATGTCGTCGTCGTAAAAGTTCCGCACCATGCCGTTGTGGTATAATATGACTTTCCAAACAGTGTTTGTGTCACTGCCGTAGTCAATCCATGCAATTGCCTTTCCGTATCCAAGTGGAGTTTCGACATCTATTGGGTTGTTTAATTCGTGAATATACATTAAAAATTGTTTTCTTCTTTATTACTACTTGATAATAATTGTATTGTTGATACTCTACAATGTAATTGAGGAACATTTTCATTTGTCTTATTGTTTTGATAAGACTTTGCTTCAGGTTTGCCTTCTGTGTAAACTAATGTACCCTTCTTTAAATAGTTAGCAACATTAAGCTTTTCTGTCCAATAAGCGCAAGAAACCCAAGTTGTTCTTTCGGTATCTTCTCCTTGTTGGTTTTTAAACTTTTCGCTGTAGGCTACAGAGAAATTAATTACATTTTTACCATTGACATTGTTTACGACTGCGTCTTGTCCCAATCTTCCGATTACAGAAATTCTAATCATTGTTTTGTTTTTTATATTAAAAATTTACTTCTTCTCCGTTGTCATCTTTATAAGGAACCCAATTATCAAACGCCTTTTGCACTGCCACATCTGGTCTTAAAATTATATTTTTATCGTTAATAATTTTCTGCAATGAATCCAATCCATTAAATAAAAATCTTCTAGTTTGGAAAAACATTTGGAACAAAATAAAACCTTTTTTACCAACAATCTTTTGCCTTCTTATTTTTTTACTATGAAATTCACAAGATGGGTTTTGCGGGTCTGTTTGCGCAAATGGTCTATGGTACACAAGGATATTATCCATTTTATTATTCCACATAGCTCCATCGGTTAAATCAAATACATCAGGACAAGGATAGTTACCATCTGCCGCTTTTTGCATTTTTGTTGGATGCGCAATTATCCAAAAGAAAATATTGTTTATTTGAGAAAATCTTGAAAACACTGACAATACCCACTCCAAATACTTATCACTTCTTTGAAACTTTTGATATTCGTTTGTCAATTGGTTAAACGGGTCAATATCAACACCATCAACATTCTCCTTAACGATTAATTCTAAAAATACTTCCATTATGTATTGAGGCGTAGGTGATACATCCTTTGGGTAAACATAAAACACATGATGACAAACCAAGTCATACACATACTCGTACACTTGCTTACTTGGTCTGTGTGGATTGGCGGGGCTACAATCACATCCTAATATTATCTCAACAAAGTCGTGGTAATATTCTTCGGGCGGATTATCTTCAGGCGAGAATGTAGCAAACTTCTCTCCGTACAACATTATCCTCATGGCTTGATACCATTTTTTAAACGAAGATTTACCATAGTTACCAATACCCGTAAGAACGGTTACCTCACCTCTTTTTGGCTTAAATCTTTCATCTAATTCAGGTATTCCAACGCCTTCTACTTTAGCATACCCTTCATCATAAATTCGTAACGCTTGCTCTTTTACATCAATTCCATATATTACATCTTTCAATTTTATTCCTTCATCAAATACAGCTTTTTCAACTTCAACTTCCCTTCTTGAAACCTTATCTACCAATATTTCTTTATCAAAAGATGCGCTACCAAAATTACCCGAATTTGCTTTGTATGCTGAACGAATTGCCCTATTAGCTTCATTTTTTGTAAATTCAGAATTAGTCAAAAACTCGCTATGAATCATTGAATTAGCGGTCATTTCATTAATACCAAATCGGCAACAAGCGGATGCTAATTTAAAAATAAAATTATTCCTTTCCCCTGTTACAAATGCTTCGTTTTTATTTGAAAGCCAAGTAACGATATTTTTAAATATCTTTTCATCATCATCATTCTTTTCGTAAACAACAACCTTCTCTGTTTTCTTAATTTTTTTAAATACTTCAGCATTTTCGTTTATGTAAATTTCGGTGTCATAACTTTCATAACAAACCCGACTTACATTAATCCCACTTCGGTCAATTTCAGGAAAAACTTCTTGTAAGGCTTGAAAGTGTTCCCTATGTTTTGAACCATTAGCTATTTTTACCAATGCCTTCAATCCATTTCCAGAAGGGCTAATCCAACAAGCGTAAACAAATGGATTTGATATTATTTCAGTTTGCTTATCTCGTAATTCAAAAATATTATCAAAATCAAGCACAACAAAACCACTATGCTGAATTAATTGAACATCGGTTCTATCTGCTCCAAATTTTCCACTAAAGCAAATAGACGGAAGGTTTAATTTTATTTTATTTGCTTTCTCCTTATCAATTGTTTTTCTAATCTCCTCTACTATTGCCTTACTTTTTCCCTGCTGTATTCTTTTCAATGCAGCTTCAATAGAAATGTAATTTGGTTCTTTGGAAAAGATGTTCTTAAAAATGGTAATCATCGTTATATTGGTTTAAAGGCGTTTCTAGCGGTTTCTAATTCGTTCTGATACTTATTTTTTGGAGAAACTAATGTCTTATTTTGCTTCAATATAGCATCTACAACCCACCTCTTTATGGTTAAGTAATCTGATTTTGTTTTATATGACTTCTCTATTTTATACCCTGACAAATATTCATAAAAGTCAATTACATGCTTTTCGCCAAATTCTGCAACAAGCTGTAGATGCTCTTTTTGTGTCAATAAAATATTTTCTTTAAATTTTACTTTTTTCTCTCCTTTTACCATATCCTTATCCATATCCTTAACCATATCCATATCCATAGACCCTTCCGAGGGGCTTATAAGGGGCTTATTGTTAGATATTTTTAAATTATATTTTTCAAGCAATATAATTACAGAATTGTGCGCTCTATTGTCGGGATTTAAACCAGATGGGTACTGAAATTCTAAAAAAGATGGAATAAACCACTTATTGCCTTTATCAAAAATTATAATTTTTTCATCAAAACTTTTAACTGCTTCTTTTGAATCTATTTTTTCACCAATTCTTATTTGAGCAACCTCTATATCCACTTGCCAAATACCTGCGTGGTCGCAATCATCGCAGATATATAACCAAAGGAGCTTATAAGCCCCTTGTAAGCCCCTTATAAAGGGCTTTTTCCACTTTTCAGTGTCGGTAAATCTTTTAGCCATCTTTTTGTAATTAATCGTTAATAAAATCGGTATCTAGCACTTTGTTAATTGTAGCCAAATTTTTATCAGAAAGATTCATTATCCTTTGAATAAAAATTGAATAAAGTGTTGGATATGGTATTTCTGTTTTCCTTGAAAGCCAAGCTAGTGGTCGTTCTTCCTGTTCAAGATAGAGTAGAATCTCGTCTTTTACATTTGAATTTTTCATAAATTTTTTGATTGAAAGGCAAAGTAATGAACTTTATTTTTAATTGCAAAATTTATTTTTTGAAAAATATTTTTTATTTATTTAATTTAATTAATTACTTTTGCATATAAATAATAATAAAATGGGAATAGTATATGGTATGATTTGTTTAATTCTTATATGGTTTAAGTTGGGATATGATATGCTTAATGCACCATTAGTTGATGACGATGAAAATAAAATAAATAATTTATGAAATACTCATCTAGTTTTACTCACGACTTAAATTTTGGTGAAAAAGCCGAAGATTGGATAAATGAATTGTTTTCTAATGGTAAACTTATAGAAGTAAAAAACGATAGAATGATACATAAAACAGGTAACTTATTTATTGAATACGAATCAAGAGATAAGCCAAGTGGACTAGCAACCACTACTGCTGATTATTGGATTTACAGAATGAGCGAACTTGATTCATCATTAATATTGCCAACTAAAGCCTTAAAAGAAGTATGTAGAGTTTATTTTAAACAAAACATATTTATTAAAAACGGAGGTGATAATAACACTTCCAAAGGATTTTTAATTCCATTAACAAGATTACTAAACGACATAGCAAATAATAAACAAAATGACATATAGCACAATAATAGTTAAGAAAAAACAACTTAAATGTGGTTGTTATGATTATAATTTTAGCAAAAGCAGATGTAAAAAGCACGCAACACTTGAGGATACGGCTAATAGAATTATAAAGTATAGGCACGAAAATATAAAAGAAGATAAGGAGCAATTATGGGATTGGTTTAAAGAGCGTAGAAAAGAAATGAAGGGGATTTGTTCTAACTGCAATAATCCATCATCAAAAAAAGATGATGAAAAGTTTCATTATAGCATAGCACATATATTGCCAAAAAGATTATTTCCATCAATAGCCACGCATCCAGATAATTGGATTGAACTTTGTTTTTGGGGTAATAGTTGCCATACTAATTTTGATAATAGTGTCATTGACCTTATAGATATGAATTGTTTTGATGAAATAATAGAAAAGTTTATAAAAATATACCCAAATATTGCCGAAGAAGAAAAAAGAAAAATACCACAAGTATTGATTGAATATTATAATCAAAATAAATAAAAAAGCCCCCCTAGAAAGGAGGGCTTCAACTAAAAATCAATCAAAAAAACACAGAACTTTGTAAAAGTAGTATTTTTTTAAAATAAATTAATTATTTTTTATAAACGGGTATAATTGTTCCTACAGGATAAGTCGCACCCAATGGGGCTTGTGTAATAGATGTTTCGCCGGGAAATACTCTCATTGCTCTACGAAGTGGAACTGCTGCTTCATTAATCGGACCCAAACATCTTGCCAATGTAACGCCATTTATTTTCTTTGGCAAAACTTGACAAGGCATACAAAACATATTGCTCATTCCACCGCCCGGCTTTCTTGTAACTACAAAAGAACGATTAACTGTAGGTAAAGTTTTCCAAGACGGAGCTTGCGGAACTGAATCGTAATACCAAAAGAATGACCAAACGGTTTTGTCTGTCCCATCAGGAGTAATTGATGGATTAGCGACTAACATAGTGTTTGCAATAGAGGGACCCTCCATAACTGGACATATAGAAACGCCCAAAATGAATTTTTTACCCTGTACCATAATTGTGTCTTTTGTCCTTTCAGCGCCAGACGCACCACAAAAAGCAAATTTGCCATTGTAGATTTTTAACGCTTTTTGTTGGGAAAAAGAATTTTCAACTACGCTTAATAACAACAAGGCTAATACCAATGTTTTTTTCATATTTATATATTTTATGCTAAATTACTAATTATTTCCAATTTTCAGATTTCCAAATAACTAAATCTATCCCTTTTAAGCCCTTTGGCGGCGTTTTATGGTTTTCAACAAGTATTTGTTCCAATTTGGAACCAACCTCTGATTTTGGGCTGTTTCTGTCATAAGGAGGCATATTTTTAAATGGTGCGCCTCTTTTCGTTTCGGTTTTGCCATAATTATCCATTAAATAATTTAAAACAGATTGTGCCGATGTTAAATTCTGTTCTTTTTGAATTAATTCCAACTTTTTCAAGTCAAATCTAACTCCGATTGGTTTGCTTTTTGCCATATTTATTGTTTGTAGCTACAAATATACACAATAATTAAATTAAAAACAAATAATGTAGCTACATCATTAACTTAATATACACCCCCTATCCCATACCACAATCAACACAAAAGTTAAAGCTTTGTTAAAATTTTAACACTATATCGTAGCAAGTTTCCCGCTCAATAATTGCGTGTAATATATCACCCCTTCATCAATCCGCTACCACATAGCAAACTCAATACCATACTACTTTGTATGCAGGTCGGGAACATATTAATAATACCACGCCATGAACCGAATCCGAAAACCAAAACCGAACCCCCCGTACCTTGAATTGCTTGACTTCCCCTTTCGCTCGACCGCCCCCTGATTCTGGGCGTTACCCCCTCCCCTTCCAAGTGTTCTGGAAAATTTTTCGCTAAAGCGAATGTTTATAAGGGTTTGGCGGATTTGCGATGAAAATATCCACCATAAAGTGCATTATTTGACACTAATGATTGCATAATGCGTCATAAAATGCACATTCTGATATGCTTTTGTGCTTTATAAGGCACTTTATCAATCATTCTTGAGCCGATTGTCAATCATTTACGGCTCATTGAGTAAAATTACTCACTCCATTGAGTAATTGTTGCATTTTATACAACAGTTCATTTTTTATCTCCGTTCACGGAACATGAACAACTTAAATAAGTGAACACTATCAAAACTTGCAGAGTTTACATTTTTTGCTATTAGGGTAGTATTATTACTACTTTGCGCCCATTTATATTCATTTGCACCTATTTTGTAACAAATCTTACCCTTTATATGTTACAAGATATAACCGAATTACCCCTTAATTTGTCACATATTTATATAAATTGGTGACACTAATTCGGATATTGTCCGAGTTTCACTTCCGAATTTGTCAAGTTTTTAGTATCAAAAACTAGACATATATTGCCAATTTATAAACTATTGCATGAAATCTAATGTAAAATTCATGCAAATAAGAAACAAAGTTCCCATTTTGGTAACAAAAGTTGCCCTATTAGGCAACAAAATTAATTTAAAAATATTTTTTAATTTAAAATAATTAACTTAACTTTGTTAAAAATTATCAAAAATGGCAAGACACATTAACCCAGATTCAGTTTCTAGTAAGGTTTCTACGCTAGAAGTGAATGAGATTATTGAATTTACTAACCCATATACATCTATTGCTGTAATGATTTCAAATCTAAAAAGAAAAGAAGACCACAAAGACAAAATCTTTAAGATAAAAGTCATTGAAAACACAACACAAGTAATAAGAGTTAGATAGGCTTCAACTAAAAATCAAAATCCCCTAATTGGTACGCAATTTCTACACTTAAGCTCTTTCATAAAAAAGAAAGGCAATTAATGATGAGATTGCTACCAGTTTTTAAAAACACACAAATTGCTATGCACATCCAAGTAATCAATTATCAAAGAACATTTAATTTAGGAAATTACGCTTCAGAAAAGATTGGCGTAGAAGTGGCTATTAACGCCGGAGAAGATGCTAAAGAAGCACTAGAAACCGCTAAATTATTAGTGGAAGAATATCATAAAGAAAATGTAGCAAAACTAAAAGATTTAGGTTATTTCTATGAAGACCAAATTGAAGTAGAAACTATTCCAACCCAATCAAAGAAAACATTAACTGAAAAAACTAAAGAATTTTTAGATGCTTGTAAAACAAGAGCAGAGCTAAAGTCTTGGGAGCTGATGTCAAAAAGCAATCCGGAATTACTAGAACATTATAACAAAAAATTAAAAAGCATAAAATAATGGAATTCTTTAACACACTTATCCATTGCAGTAGCATTGGTAAATTATTAACCGAACCTATATCAAAGGCAGATAAAGAATCTGGCGAACTTTCTAAAACAGCAAAGACGCACTTGATAGAAGTGTATGCTAATAAGAGATACGGTTTTAAAAAAGAGATTGATAACAAATACACAGACAAAGGCAATACAGTAGAACCGGAAGCAATAGATATGTTATCACTTACAATAAAAAGACCGTTAAGTAAAAATACTGAAGTATTTAGTAATGATTTTTTTATAGGTACTCCTGATGTTATTGACGAAATAGTATATGATACAAAGTCAAGCTGGGATTGGATTACATTCCTTTCAAACATACCTGATAAATTAGATTCAACATACGAGGCACAAGTAAACGGATATATGGATTTATTAGGATTAGAAAAAGCTTGCGTTGCTTATTGCTTGATTGACACCCCGGAGCATATTAGAAATTCTGCAAAGTTTTCTTTATTAAGAAAGATGGATGTTATTAGTGAAGAGTCACCTGAATTTATAAAAGAATGGAATGAGAAAGAAAAGAATATGATATTCTCAAATGCCCCATTAGAAGAAAGAATACTTTTATTTACTGTTTATAGAAACGAGGAATTGATTGATAAAGCAAAAGCAAAAGTTCTCAAAGCGAGAACATTTTTACAACAACTAGAATACAAGCATTTAAATTTTAATAAATGAACGGAGCAAACATAGTAAGTGCAATACAGCATCTAAAGATGGCTAAAGAGCATTACGATGATTTTATTAGACAATACCCTAAATCAAGTGGCGCAAGGTTATTTTTAAGCCATGTAAACAAGATTAATTGGATATTCAAGGATACCATAACCCATCCGCATATAACACAATCGGTCAGAGATGGCATAAAGAAGGAGATTTCAAGCGATGTCTTTGCAGTACCCGCCATTAACGAGAAAGTCGCCCTATTAAGCCCGGAACAGCGAGAAATCATAGAGGAAACAATAGATGCTATGCTTGCCGGAGAAGAAGTTGAAATAATAGACACAGGGGGAAAGCCACTTATTGATATAATTGATATAAAAAATGAGCCAAATATATTAGGAAATTTGTAATTTAGCATTATGAAAGGAAAATTAAACAAACTAGGAGTTGCAAATGGTCTTTGGAATAACATTCGTGCTAGTAAAGGAAGTGGTAAAAAGCCAACACCAGAAATGCTTCAACAAGAAAAAAAGATTAAAGCAAAAGAAAAAAAGTAATGCACAAGACACCGGCTTGGACAAGGTCAGAAGGCAAAAATCCGAAAGGAGGACTGAATGAAAAAGGCAGAGCATCGTATAATGCCGAAACAGGAGGTAATCTAAAAGCCCCCGTTAAAGGTGGAACTAATCCTCGTAGAGTATCTTTTGCCGCAAGATTTGCCGGAATGAAGGGCGCAATGAAAAAACCAAATGGTGAGCCTACAAGGAAAGCATTAGCATTAAAAGCGTGGGGATTTAGCTCTGTCGCAAAAGCAAGAATGTTTGCAAATAGACATAAAAAATCTTAATATGGCAGAGTTAGACGCAATATCAGAAACAATTCATAGCGAAAACGAAGGCAATCCGATAATGGATTTTCTTAAAAAAGTATTTAGTGTTACACCCGCAGCCACTCCTGCAGCAAAGAAAGGACTTGTAATGCCAAGAGATTATGAATTAAAAGATAATAGAAAAGTAAGTGCCACAACAGGTAAAGCAATAAACCCAAATAGAGATTTAGTAAGCGGTAAATACCCTTCAAAAGACATATACGGCATAGTAAAAGCAGCTAAAAGATACAACCTAGACCCGTATGATTTGCTATCAGTATCACTTCAGGAAACAGGTTTAAATAAAAAAGGAGAAGGACTAGGACAAATAAAAATGTCTGATAATGAAATAATAAACGACACTCCAACAAAGATGGATACAGAAGAAGAAGGAGTTAGAGATGAATACGATATGTTTGCTAGAGCGTATATGTCAAAGATGAAATACGCAGATAGACTTGGAATAAAAGACCCTGCAACAAGGATGCAAACATACAATGGGTTAGGTAAGATTACACCCAACACAGAAAAAGGATACCACGGTTTTGCAATGCAAAGCATATACGGAGTTCCATTACCAAAGGAAGGTATTGACATGAGGAAGAATCCATTATACGGTAAAAGGGTTTTGGATTTAAGAGATAATGTTTTAAGAAAAGACGAACAATTAGCCAATTACATAAAGAATATCAGATAAAAGTGTTCAATTTCTTATGCAAAGCCTCCCCTAAAAAGGAGGTTTTTTGTTTCGTAAAGCGTAACGCTACACTTTCATAATGATTATTTGCTAAATGTTATAACTTAATGTAAATTGCATTAAAATAAATTATATGAAGAAAGCATATACGGTATATCTTGAACCAGAAACATACGAAAAATTAAAAACTTTTGCAGAAAAAAAGAAATGGTCGCTAACTCAATCAATGGAATACATTTTACAAAAAATAGTAAACAAAGCAAATGCAAAAGAAAATAATATTAAACATAACCCCACAGACGCATGTTAGAGCAACTCAAGGTGATTCAATATTCTTTAGAATCCCAAGAGAAAAACTACGCCCCGCCGGTTTAAATAGACTACTCCGATTAGAAAAATACAACAAGTACAAAGTTGACCTTTTAGCTGAAGCCAAAGCCAAGCAATTTATCCTTCCTCCCGTTGGAGCTTCTATAACTTTCTTTATACCAGTACCTCCTTCTTGGTCAAAAAAGAAAAAAAAGTTACATCATGGCAGATTTCACCAATCCAAACCTGACATAGATAATTTAACCAAAGCCGCATTAGATTCCTTGATGGCAGAAGATAAACAAATAGCTCACCTTGAGATACAGAAAAGATGGGTTGACTTTGAATCAGGGTGGATTGAAGTTTTGCACAAAGACTACGAAGATGTTCTTACATTACCATCCCCAAAGACTCCGCGTCTATGAGTATTATATACGCACATGCTATTTAACATAATGTTTATTATAAGATTTA
>Ga0209500_10000116_pt1 | contig 72690 bp, 69 predicted proteins | sample S_140212_EF_Meta_FD_187323 | JGI IMG/M metagenome (GOLD analysis project Ga0209500, IMG submission 187323) | Freshwater microbial communities from Lake Simoncouche, Canada to study carbon cycling - S_140212_EF_MetaG (SPAdes) (version 2) | ecosystem: Environmental > Aquatic > Freshwater > Lake ... | reverse complement strand
GCTGCGAGATCCGCTTCGGCGGTCGGCAGCTTGACCTGCCCTTTACCATCATAGCCGAAATCAGCGGTCTTGAGCACGCAAGGGAAACCAACGGTCTTCACCGCAGCCTGCAGTTCAGCGAGCGAGGATACGACGGCGAAGTTTGCGCAAGGGATGCCGGAGGCGCGGAGGAACTCCTTCTCGCGGCGACGATTCTGACAGGTCGCCAAGACATTGGCCGAAGGATGGCTCGGGACGGTCTTCGCGACGAACTCGACGGTCGCGGGTGGGATGTTTTCGAACTCGAGCGTGATGCGTCCACAGCCCTGGGCGAAGCGCGTGAGCGCAGCGGTGTCACTCCAATCAGCGGTCACATGCTCATCGGCGATGCCCGCCGCACAGGCACCAGGGGAAGGGTCGAACGTGCGTACCTTGTAGCCGAGACGGCGCGCGGCGATGGCCGACATGCGGCCGAGCTGGCCGCCGCCGAGGATACCGATGGTGCCACCGGGCTGCAGGGGTCGCTCCATGGCTTAGCGCGTCTTGCCCTTGCGGCCGGGGATCGGGTTATCGAGCACGGCCTTGGTCTGCTCGGCACGATACGTATCGAGCTTCTTGGCCAGCTTGGCGTCGGAAAGAGCGAGCACCGCAGCGGCGCCGAGGGCGGCGTTGATTGCGCCGGCACGGCCGATCGCAAAAGTATGCACCGGGATGCCCGCCGGCATCTGGACGATGGAGAGTAGTGAGTCGATACCGTCGAGCGACTTGGACTGCACGGGTACACCCATGACAGGCAGTGAAGTCATGGCGGCGACCATGCCCGGGAGGTGCGCGGCGCCACCGGCGCCGGCGATGATGACCTTCAACCCGCGACGACGGGCGGCCAAGGCGTAGTCCTTGAGCTTTAGCGGCGTGCGGTGAGCGCTCACGACCTCGGACTCGAAGGGGACGCCGAGCTTCTTGAGCGTGTCGGCGGCGTTGACCATCGTCTCCCAATCGGACTGGGAACCCATGATGATGCCGACCAGAGGTGCGGAGGAAAGCGCGCGAGCCATGCCCGTAGCGTGTCGCAGCCGTGGCCGACTGTGAAGCCCGAAGCGTAAAAACTACTCCGCGAAGGGCACGTATTCTGGGACTAAGTCCCGCATGCCCTGTTTGCAGGCCTGGCGTTCCAAAGGAAGTAGGGCGCGGACGCGGCTCACCAAGGTTTCCGCGGTATCCTGCGGGACGAGGTCCGCGACGAAGCGGAAGACTCGCGGGTGTTCGGTCGGGCGATACTGCTCCCCTTCGTACTGAAGTTCCTCGACGAGCTTCTCGCCCGGGCGCAGGCCGATGATGCGGATCTCGATGTCGATGTCAGGCCGGAGGCCACTGAGCTCGATGAGCTGGCGGGCCACGTCGACGATTTTCAAGGGCTGGCCCATCTCGAGGACGAGGATATCTCCGCCGGTGCCGAGCGTTGCACTTTGCAGCACGAGACCGACAGCCTCGGGGATAGTCATGAAGTAACGCTTCACCTCCGGATGAGTCACCGTGACAGGTCCGCCCGCGGCGATCTGGCGACGGAAAATTGGGATCACCGACCCCGAAGATCCGAGGACGTTACCGAAGCGTACTGCAAGGAAAGCCGTCTTGCCGCCGGCTTGAGCCTGCATCGTGCGGACAACACGCTCGGCGAGCCGTTTGCTGGCGCCCATGACGTTGGTCGGGTTGACCGCCTTGTCGGAAGAGATGAGGACGAACTTAGCCGCTCCGTATTCCGCCGCCAAGCGGGCGACGATCTCGGTGCCCAGCACATTATTCTTCAGGGCTTCGGAGGGCTGCGACTCCATCATCGGTACGTGCTTATGCGCGGCAGCATGCAGGACGAGCTCGGGCTTGAAGCGGACGAACACATCGCGCATGCGGTCAACGTCGGTGACGTCACCGACGATGGGCGTGATGAGGGCGCCGGCGCCGACGGCGATGAGCTCCTGTTCTGCCTGATAAAGAAGCACCTCACACTGATCGAGCATGATGAGGCGGGCGGGCGAACGCGCGGCTACCTGGCGGCAGAGCTCAGAGCCAATGCTCCCGCCGGCGCCAGTGATGAGCACGGTGCGACCCTTGACCATCATGTCGATGGCCTCGTCGTCGAGTTTGGCGGGTTCACGGCCGAGGATGTCCTCCACCGAGATCGGACGGATGTCGCTCGCGCGCACCCGACCGCCGGCCAGTTCGGACATGGAGGGGACCACAAGAACGCGCAGGTTGCTGGCCGAAGCGAGCGTGCTCACCTCGCGGATGCGACGCACTGCCGAAGCGGGCAAGGCGAGGATGATTTCGGTGACGCCGTACTTCTCCGCCAGCTCGGGCATGCGCTCCGGGGCGCCGATTACCGGCACGCCATGGATATGCAGACTGTGCTTCGCGACGTCGTCGTCCAAGAAACAGACGGGCTCAATGCCGTGGCCGCGACGGCTCATGAGTTCTGAAGCAAGCTGCGCCCCGGCTTGGCCGGCGCCGACGATCGCGATTCGTTCGACCACACCCTGGGTCGCCGGTCCCTTGCTCCAGAATCGCTCGCGCAACGCACGGATTGAGACGCGGAAGCCGACGAACAGCACCAGTGAAAGGTTGAAGTCCATCAGCGCGACGCCGCGAGGTACGCTGAATGCTTGTGCGGGGTTGCCACTGCCGATGATCGAAGGCAGGGTGAAGGCGATGGCCGTGGCGGCGGCCAGCGCAAAGACCATGCGCAAGGCATCCGTGAGTCGGAAATAGTAGAAGACTCCGCGGAACTGGCCCCACACTCCGAGCAGTAGAACCTTGAGGGGAATGAGCCAGAGTAACACCATCGGCCGCTGGAGGTATAAATATGACTCCGCCGCCTGATGCTGCCCGCCAGTCAGGGCATCCTCTCCTGCGAAACGAAGCTCGTACGCGAACCAGAGGGACAATGCGGCCAAGGCTCCATAGGTCGCGAAAAAGAACGCGGCACGTTGGAGTCGATGGACTGGGGCAGCCATAGGGTCGCTTTATAATCAGAACCCTCAGCGTTTATTCAATGACGATACGAAACCCGAGGGTCCGACTCTTCTCGCGCTTAAAGGCACTCCGGCTAGGCAATCCCTTGCCAAGCAGGGTCGCGACGCTGCCCCCGACGGCCGGAGCACGTAAATCATCGGTCGCGGCCATCGTCCATTCCTCCACGTTGCCGAGCAGATCGTGGAATCCGAAGGGGTTGCTGGCGGCGGTGGCGACGGCCCGAGCAGAGGCTCCGTCGGTATTTTCGGCTCCCCAGGCCTGCTTAAGGTCGACCGGCTTACTGAGGTCGCCCGCGGCGGCGGTGAATTCAGCGACCGTCGGTAAGCGGGCTTTCACCCCAAGGAGCCAACCCAACCGGGTCGCGAAGGTTTCGGCTTCGGCATAGGTGACCGATTCGACTGGGTTGGCCTCCCGGCGAACGGAGCTCGGATTGGAACCCATGATAGAGGCATAGACGCCCTGTGGGATCTCTGTTCGATAGAGCCGAACCTTCATCCCTGGAATGGGCAGCAAATTCCGGTCGGCGCCGTCGAGTAGGCTCCGGATGACAGCGGCATTACCCGCAAGATACTCCAGCTCGCGGCGCTCCTCGTCTTCCGGGAGGAAGGCGCCGGTATTAGCGTCGGCCAGTCGCCGGGACTCGACCACGAGTTCGTCTGCGAGCTTGATCGCCTCATCCGCACGACGGGCGCGCAAGGCGGCACGCATCCCGTCGCGACGGGCACGCAGTGCGACGATTTCGCCGTGGAAGCGGGCGTGATTGAGACGAGTCGAGATCAGCGCCTCTTGGGCACGATCAGCGAAGGCGCTACGCGGGAAATCCGTAAGCAGTTTGGCGAAGGCATCGACCGCGGCCTGCCAGGCGCGCGTCGCCGCAGGCCAGTCGCCGGCCTGCTCGAAGCCCTCCGCCTTGGCGCGTTGGGCCTTCACGCCATTCCAGACTTCGCCGGATACGGCAGTCTCCCGACGTTCCGCAAGCTTGTCTGAGCGACCGAATTCCGTGTTCCGCACATCACGATAACGGGCGAGGAACTCCGTCTCCGCCTCGATGGCTTGGTTAAAAGTGGCGGCAGCTTCAGCGAATCGGCCGGCCGAGAACAGTTTCTCGGCCGCGGCCTCGAGGTCCCGCCCACGCTGCCAGAGAGGACCGGATTCCAGGCGGCGCAGACGGGTGTCGAGGCGCGCGCGCCTTCCGGGCTCGGCTAAGCCGGAAAATTCCCATTTCTGCTCGATCTCTAACTCGCACGCGATGGCACGACGGAGCAGCTGGATCGCGGCGGGCTCATCGGCCTTAGCCACGGCGAGCGCCTTAGCCTCGGCTTCATCAGAATCATGCCGCAGCCGTTCGCCGCGGATGAGATGGAGCCGGCGACGCAGCGATTGCTGGCGGGCGTTGTCCGTGCCAATCGATTGCCGGGCGGAGATATGCTCCTCCTGGGCACGTAAAGCCCCTTCGAGTAAGGCGATGTCTTCCTCCCGAAGGTCAAATCGTTCCTGACGAATCTTCTCAAAGGCGGCTTCAAGCTGGAGGGACTTCTGCCGCAAGGCCTCTGCCTGCTCCGGCGTGACTAGCAGCTCGGCTTGGCGCGTCTGTCGTCGGTCGGCGGTGTAAAGGAGGACACAGGCGACACCGAGTACGAAAAAGACAGCGAGCAGGAGCGGCACCCTTACCTTGAGCCAGATTTCCTCGCTTAGGAGCTTCCGTCGGCCCGAGCGCGGATCAGGAGCAGCGACAAAGTCGTTCTTGGGGTTATGTGGGCCGGAAGTCATGGCTGGACCGACAACTTTGTCGCTGACGGTTTGTTTGCTTTAATAGTTCGTCACTCTGGTTCATCAAAGTCATACCTTCAATATTGGAAATGGCTCAATTCAAGCGCATCGCCGTCGTCGGCGCCGGCCTCATCGGCGGCTCAATCCTCCTCGCGGCGGCAAAGAAGGGCTTGGCTGGGTCGCTGGCCTGCTGGTCGCGCTCCGAGAACTCCCGCGCCACGCTCCGCGATTTTGGCGTGGCCGAGGTCTTCGCGGACGCTGCGGAATGCGTCCGTGGGGCCGACCTCGTCGTCGTCACGACGCCGGTGGACACCGCGGAAGAGACCTTCCTTGCCCTCAGCCCTGGGCTGACCCCGGGTGCCGTCGTCACTGATGCTGGTAGCGTCAAGGTCGCCATCCAACTCGCCGCTCGGCGCCTGCCCGCCGCGAATCCTTTCGTCGGCGCCCACCCGATGGCGGGCGGTGAAAAAGCGGGAGCCTCCCACGCGGCGGCCAACCTTTTCGAAGGCCGCGTCTGTTTCGTGACACCGTCCGGTGGCGAAGATCCGAAGGCGGTCGAAGCCGTCCGTCTCTTCTGGACGGAGTTAGGCTCGGTGCTCCATGAGACCGACGCCGCCAAGCATGATGAAATCGTCGCGGCGATCAGCCATGTTCCCCATGCGGCTGCCTCCGCCCTGATGCTCGCGGTGATGGATCAGCCTGGCTTCCACCGCTTCGCCGCCGGCGCTGGCCTCCGCGACTCGACCCGTATCGCCGCCGGTGAGGAAAACCTCTGGGTGGGCATTATGCTCGCCAACGCCCGCCATACCGCCGCCGGCCTTCGCGCCGTCGAACGTCGCGCCGCGGAACTTCGCACCGCCATTGAAGCGAACGACGTCCCCACCCTGCGACGCCTTCTCGCTGAGGCTCGTATTGCCCGCCAGAACCTGGACCGGCCCGAATGAGCCCGACCCTCCTCATCCGCCCGTTCCAAACGCCGGCACGCGGCGTCGCCCAAGTCCCCGGATCAAAGAGCATCACCAATCGCGCGTTGATTCTCGCCGCCTTGGCTGACGGGCGCACGGTGCTGACCGGCGCACTCTTCAGTCGCGATACTCGTATCCTCATCGCCGCGTTGCAGAGCCTTGGCTTCGACGTCATTGCCGATGAGCCGGCCCATGTGATTTGTATCACCGGCCTATCGGGGAAAATTCCGAACAACCGAGCCAAACTTTTTGTCGGTAACGCCGGGACCGCGGCACGCTTCCTCACGGCATTCCTCGCCCTCTCTCCAGATGGTTGTTTCGAGCTCGATGGCGATGAGGCCATGCGCTCGCGCCCTATGCGCGGCCTGCTTGATGCCCTAGCGGGTGCAGGCTGCCGCGCCACGAAACCTGATGGTTCACCCGCAACACATTTTCCGTTCACCTTGCATACGTCGGGCAAGCTCGGGGCTCTCACCGTCGACGCTTCTGCCTCCTCGCAATTACTCTCGGCGCTCTTGATGGTCCTACCACTAAGCCCAGGCGCCTCCGTCACCATGAAAGGCGCGACGGTGTCGGAGCCGTTCGTCGAAATGACCGCCCGCATGTGCGGCCAATTTGGTCGCCCACTCCGCCGCCAGGAAAACGGCTGCTGGGCTTGCGAGGAACCCGGTAGCTACGTCTCCTGTCAACCGGCATACGCCATCGAACCTGACGCCACCGCGGCGAGTTACTTCATTGCCTTGCCCGCGGTCACCGGCTTCGGAGCCTGCGTTCGCATCGAGGGTTATGCCCATGGCAGCTTACAAGGGGATACTGCTTTCGCCAAGGTCGCCGCCGCTTGTGGTGCTATTTTACGTCCCGCCGACGGTAACATGGTCGTTCAGACGTGGAAGAATATCCAGGGGGGAGATTTCGATTTCAATGCCTTCTCGGACACTTTCCTGACGCTGGCGACCCTCGCCACTCTCGCCGCTGGTCCGGTACGCATCAGCGGTATCGCCCACACCCGCAAACAGGAAACCGACCGCGTGCTCGCCATGGCGACTGAATTAGAACGACTCGGCATCCGCGTAAAACCGACGGCCCAGGAGCTGCGCGCCGATGATACGCTTTCGGAGCTGACGATTTTCCCCGACAAAGGCGCGCTCCGTAAAGCTGCAGCGAATGGCCCAGTCGAGATTCATACTTACGATGATCATCGCATGGCGATGAGCTTCGGTGTGCTGGGCTGCCTAGATCTCTTCGGTGACGGGCGCCCCTGGATCGCCATCCAAGACCCCGCCTGCACAAGCAAAACATTCCCCCATTTTTTCACCGCCCTCGAGGCCATGCGGACCAATTTCGTGCGCGTCTCCGTCGACGGCGGCGCCGCTTCAGGCAAATCTAGCACCAGCCGTCGCCTGGCTGTAAATATGGGCCTACTCCATGTCGACACGGGCGCCCATTATCGCAGCCTGACCCGGGCCTTACTAGATGTTGGTGCCACGGCGGAGGATACGACTTCCGTCTCTGTGGCGCTGAAGAAAATCCGCATTGGTTCACAGATTGTAGAATGTGGCTGGGCACGAAGCTCCTCGCTGACGCTGGGCGGGCAGTTGCCTTCAGATGAATCGCTCCGAACGCCGGAAGTGAATGCGGCTGTCTCGAAGATGGCCGCCCTGCCCGTCGTCCGCACCTTCCTCCTCGAGTATCAACGTAGCCAGGTGAAGCTGGCCCAGGAAAGCGGCTTTACTGGGGTCGTCATGGAAGGCCGTGACATTGGCTCAGTCGTACTGCCTGACGCTGAAGTCCGTATCTTCCTCGAAGCGAATGAAGCCGTGCGTGCGCAGCGCCGGGCGGCCGAAGGCCAGTCCGACGCCGTGGCCCAGCGCGACCTACTGGATTCGACGCGTAAGACGGCGCCTCTAGTCTGCCCCAAGGGTGCCCATCGCATCGACAATACCGATCTCTCCCTCGAGCAAGTCGTGGCGGAAATTTCCGAACTGATTAAGGTCGCCGCCCTGCCTCGATGATCCTCGATTCGAAGAACCTGATCTACAAGGCCGTCTACCACGGTGCGCGCTCATTCATGGAAGTCTTTTCCACCCTCGAGGTCGAAGGCTGGGAAAATGTGCCATCGGGCGCCTGCCTTTTCGCGTCCAACCACCAGAGCATGCTCGACCCGCCCTTGATCGGCTCAAGCCTGCCGCGGGAGATTTCGTTCATCGCCCGACGCACGCTTTTCGATAATCCGCTCTTCGGGTTCGTGATCCAGGCCTGCCATTCCATTCCCGTCGACCGCGGCGAAGCGGACATCGGAGCTATTCGGTCCGCCTTAGCCGCTTTGAAGGCGGGAGAAGGCCTCCTGATCTTCCCAGAGGGGACTCGGAGCCAGGATGGGGTTATCACCGCCCCGAAGGCGGGCGCCGGGCTGCTTGCCTGCCGTTCCGGCGTACCAGTGGTGCCCATTCATATCCGTGGTGCCCGTGATATGCTTCCCCGCGGCGCCACCTTCCCCCTTGGCTCAGCCCGTATCCGCGTACGATTCGGGAAAGCGATGCAACCTTCGGAATACGATCCTGGTACCAGCCACGCTGACCGGTCAATCGAAGCGTCACGCCGCATCCTCGAGCGAATCAAATCGCTCCCGGATTATGATGATCCCGGGCTCTGAACGTATCCTGGCTTACGAGATGCGCTGAGGCATCACGACGCAGAGGAAGTCGTCTTTGAGACCACGGATGACGCCAGGGGACATCTCGTCTTTGAATTCAAAATCGATCTCGTCCTCGGTGAGGGCCTTGAGCGGGTCAGTGATGTACTGCGGATTGAAAGCGATGTTCACGTCTGGTCCTTCGTACTTTACGGCGATAGGTTCATGCGCGTCACCACTGTCGGACTTCGCGGAGATTTCGAGATTCTGGGATTTCTTGGAGACCGTCATGCGGATCGTGTTGTTGCGATCGTCGGTCATGAGCGCGGCACGATTGACGCTTTCGAGAAGTTTCTCGCGTTCGAGGCGGACCTTGGAGCCCACTTCCTTGGGGATGACCTGGCGGTAATTCGGGTAGTTGCCTTCGACGACCTTGGAGACGAGTTGGATGCGGTCCACGAGGCCTTCTTCGTTCTTTGGGATGTCGATGGTGAAGCCGACCTGGCGTTCGTTATGCGAGACGTGGGCTTCGCCACCGGCCTTGAGCAGGCGCATCAATTCAATGATGGTGCGAGCAGGTAAAATGAGGGCGAGCGTCTTGTCGGAGCCGGCGATTTTACGCTCACATTTAGCGAGGCGACGACCATCGGTGGCGACGACGGTCAACTTTCCTTCGGCGAATTCAAAGAAGACTCCGTTGAGGATGTAACGATTTTCGTCTGACGATTGTGCATAGCTTACTTTGCGAAGCATGTCGCCGAGATCGTCTTGGTTAATGGAAATCGTCGGCTGACCAGTGAAATTTGAAATGGGCGGGAATTGATCTGCGGGGAGACCGGCGATTTGGAAGACGGAGCTGCCCGAAGTAATTTTCACGCGATCTTTGCCGGTGAGTTCGACAATGGTATCACTGCTCGAAAGGGCACGGATGATGGGGACGAGTTTCTTGACCGGTAAGGTGATTCGGCCAGGGGAGGAAACGGAAGCTTTAATGCGACAGCAGATGCCGAGATCCAGGTTGGTGGTGGTCAGCGTGATGGTATCGCCTTCGGCTTCGATGAGCACGTTTTGGAGAATCGGCATCGTGGCGCGATTGCCCACGACGTTGGTGACGCTGGAGAGACCGTTAAAAAAGTGATTCCGGTTAACCTTGAACTTCATGATGACGGAAGAATTGAGGACAGGCGGGGGGTGAGGCAACCCCTCATTGCCCACATACCCGGTCTCTCTGTATCTAGTTACTCTTCATTTATAAATACCAGTAGCAGCAGTAGGTGTCGGAATCCCGTGTACAGTTCCGCAAGCCACTGGTGAGTGGACTTATCGGCGACACGGCCTCGTGTGTGCGAGGGGTGAATAACTCCTTGGTTGTTCACACCAGGTCAGACCCACCAACCCTTCACCTTCTATTCACACCTTGGACACCGGCTCATCATCGTCGTCCGGAGCGGGGTCCATTTCACTCTTTTTGAGCAGGAAAATATGTCGGAAGATACTGAAGCTAATATAACTGAGGAAGATGGCCGGGAATGAATACTGGGGGTAACGGAATATCACGGCACCACCGATGATAATGAGGATGAAAACACGAGTCCGGGCCCGGGCGGACCAATCTAGTTTCTTGAAGCTCGGGAAGCGGACATTACTGATCATCAGGAAGGAGATGATCAACATCAGGGGAAGGAGGCTCCAGGACCAAGCCTGGACGGCCACATCGAGGGGTCCGTCGCCTTCCATGATTTTCGATAAGACGAGGACCAGCGAAGCGATCATGCCGGCGGCGGCCGGCGAAGGTAGACCCACGAAATCACCCCCGGCGACGCGCTTTTCATTACCTGGGACGAGCGGGTTGGTGAGGACATTGAAACGCGCCAGGCGCACGCCGGCGCAGAGGAGATAAATGAACGCCAGGAGCCAGGTGATCAACTGGACGTTAGGCGTGGCCTCAGGCTTAATGACGAGGAAGCACGCCATTAGCGCGGGGGCTACACCGAACGACACGGTGTCCGCGATCGAGTCGAATTCGGCTCCGAAAAGTGATTCACGCTTCGTCGCGCGGGCGACCCGACCGTCAAATAGATCACAAAGGCAGGCGAAAAGGATGAACCAAACCGCCATATTATAGTGTTCAGCCCGTCCGGAGGCGGGCAGCTCGGTGAAGCGCGCCTCAATGCAGTTCTTGATGGCGAGGAAGCCGCAGAGCATATTACCCGCCGTGAAGAGGTTGGGCAGCAGGTAGATTCGTGCGGCCTCTTCTGGTGAGGAATACTGGGGTTTTACGGGGGGAGTGGTCACGATTAGGACTTAGGGGTTTCGTCGAGGTATTTCCAAAAGCCGCCTTCTTGTTCAATGCGGGCTTCGTCCTCGGGAAAGGGCAGATGGGAGCGGAAGGCGAAGTCGGCGTACGTGTGCTTATGCAGCACGTAGTTGGCCATCAGGGAGCCTTCGCTGGCCTCGAAGTAAATCCGGAATTCGCCGACGCGCAGCCGGTGATAGGTGTGTCCGCCGCGCCGGACGGTACCGAGCTCAGTGCTACCACGGAGGAGTTCTTCCGGCGTGAGCGAAGTGAACGCTTCAACGACATCCATTTGCTCTAAGGTGGGTAGCTTCCCGAGCTCGCGCATCGCTTGGTCGCTGAAGTTCACTTGATACATCGTTGTCAGCATCCAACGCCGCTCGCGCGGCTTCGGCAATCATTCAGTTCGGACGTGACCAGCGAGACATCAGTAAAACCGCCTGTTTTTCGACTAAATCCAACACTTTTTCAAAACCGTCGCTTTCGCCGTAATAGGGATCAGGTAAGGCGACGTCGTCCAGGAACAAGCGGAGCCGGGCCCGACGTTCAGGCGGACAACGCCGCCGAAGCTCATGCAAGTTGAGTTCATCCGCGGCGAGGATGAGGTCGAAGGATTGGAAATCGTCGGCATGCACTTGGCGTGCGCGGAGTCCCGAAAGGTCGTACCCACGCATCTTCGCATGCCGGATGGATCGCGGATCGGGCGGGTCGCCGACATGATAATTTTCAGTTCCGGCGGAATCAAACACGATGGCCAACTTGGCCTGCCTCGCCTTAGCCCGCAGCACGGCTTCAGCCGTCGGGGACCGACAGATGTTACCCATACAGACGAGGAGTACGCGGCGGGGCTGTCCGGCCGTGGCCACAGCTTAGACTTTGCCGCCGAAGCTCTGGTGATCGTCCAGGTCGAGCACGTCGAACCAAGTGGTGATGTCATCACGCTTGGCACCGGCCGGGGTCGAGGACTGGTAATCGCTCAGCTTAGCCCGGCTGCCGGGAGAGCTCGGAGCGCGCTGTTCATGGTAAGCGCTGAAAGCGGCGATTTCTTGGCCCAAACGGGGTTTCTTAGCGTTGGCCATCAGCCAGGCGAGGAGTTCTCCATCACCTAAACCATTGTCAATCTGTGCTTTAAGTGCGTTCGCCTCAACTCCAAGGAAGTCCAAGACATTGGCATCCAGCGGACAGCCATAGTTATATTCACCATTTTTGCCGATTTTCGTGGCGCGGGCTTTATCGATCATCCGGGGCAGGATGACGAAGCCGCCGAGACGGACGCGGGGGCTGCGGGGCGGGTGCTGGGTAAGGTCGTAGAGGTCGTGGGCCATATGGACAGCCAAGCTAGCCCTCCTGCCCTCCTCCGCAAGAAAACAGGACGGCTTGATGGTTTGCCAAAATGTCACACCTCCTCCAACCTACCTCCATGCTCCCCTTGGCCGCCGAACTTGCCGCCCATCCCTTGACCAGGGACTGCTTGTTGGGTTGTGCTTCGGTCTTTTTGACCGCGGCCTTGCTAGATGGTCTCGCCCCGAGGGATACCTCCGGAAAATTGCAGGCCTCTGGAGTCTGGTTGCTCCGCGGCGGATGGGTTTTGCTCACCACGATGTTGGCCTACCAAGGGCTGCGCACGCACTCCCTTCCAATTGCCAGTGCGGCGGAAGTGTTGCTCTCGATTGCCTGGGGGGTGTCGGGCTTGGCCCTCTTTCTCGACCTGACGTTCAACCATCGCCTACCGACTTGGGCAATCGCGGGCACGACCGCGCTGTGTCTCGTGGCGGCCGCCTTTCTCGGCGTCGTCAATCATCCGGGCTTGGACACGACGGGTAAGCCGCTCATCGCCATCCATGTCGGCGCCGCGATCCTTGCCTACTGCGTGCTCGGGGCGCAGGCGCTCAACTCCGCCGCTTATCTCCTCCAGGACCGCGCCTTGGCGCGTCATCAGTTTGGGGGCATGTACGCGTTGCTCCCCGCGCTCGTCCCGCTCGATCGCATCGGCGCCCAACTCATGGGCGCGGCGGTCTGGCTCCTCGGGCTTTCCTTGGTGATCGGCGCGACCGATTGGGGGCAGCGTGATCTTGCCGCCGTTGCCGCCCCGAAGCTCATCGCGGCGCTCATCACCTGGCTCGCCTGTTGCTGGACCGTCGTGCAACGCCGACGTCAGCACCTCCAGGGCGCTTCCTTCGCGCGCGCCTCCCTGCTCGTCGCGATTCCGGCGCTCATCGCGCTTTATCTTTCGCTGCCTGCCTCCCGATGAGCGAACGCCCCCGTAATTTGGTGGCGCTCAGCGCCACGCATCGCACCGCTGGCCTCGACGAACGCGCGGCGTTCACAGTCCCCGCCGGCGGAGCGGAGGTCTTCTACGCGGCTGCCCGCGAAGCGGGCCTCGCTGAAGCGGTCCTGCTCGCGACCTGTAATCGTCTCGAGGCTTACGCCGTCGGCGATGAAGCCGCTGCCCTGCATGTGCGCAGCGCCCTGCTCAAGGCCACGGGTGCGCCCGCGGCCGCCCTCGATCAGCATCTTCGTCCGGTGCCTGGGCTGCAGGCCGTCGAACACCTTTTCTCCGTTGTCTCTGGTCTGGAGTCCCAGATGGTCGGCGAAGTCGAAATCGCTGGCCAGGTGAAGGATGCCTACGCGGATGCGCTCGCGCGCGGCATGACGGGGCCGGTGCTTAACCGTGTCTTCCAACGCGCCTTCCAGGCGGGCGCCTGGGCACGCACCAACACGGGAATCTCTCAAGGACAGGTGAGCCTCGGGAATATCGCTGTCGAGCTGGCTCTGCGTGTCTTCGGTTCACTTGCCGAAGCCCGCGTGCTCGTCCTCGGCACGGGCGAGGTCGGTCGTCAGGTCGTTCAAGCGCTCGTCTCTCGCGGCGCCTCCCAGATTTCCGTCGCCTCGCGTACGTTCGAGAACGCCCGCTCGCTCGCCGAGGAATTCTCGGGTTCTTCGCTCACGTTGGCCGATGCGTTGCGGCAGGCGCACGCGCATGACGTGATTGTGGGATGCGCGACCGTGGAGCGCGCCTTGCTCGACGCCGTCTCGCTCCGTGAGATTACCGGCCGCCGTTCTGGCCGCCCACTCTTGCTTGTTGACCTCGGGGTACCGCGGAATTTCGCCTCCGGCGTCCACGGACTCGATGGCACCTATCTTTGCGACCTCGACGACCTTGCGCGCGTCTCCAATGCGAACCTCAAGGCCCGTCTCGCCGAAGTCGATCGGGCGCGCATCGCCTTGGCTGAAAAGGCCGCCCGCGCCTGGGGCGCGGCCAACCACCAGACTTCTTCAGAAGCTTAACCCATGAAACCCACGGTCCTCATCGTCGACGACGAGAAGAACATCCGCGAAGGCCTGCGGGCGGCGCTGGAAGATCGGTACGAGACCTTCGTCGCGAAGGACGCCGCAGAAGCTGCGCGCCTCATGCAGGACGTGCCGCCGGACGCGGTGCTGACGGATCTCCGCATGGCGGGCGAGGATGGCATGGCGGTCATCGACCGCGCACTCAAGCTACCCAACCAACCTGTCTGTATCATGATGACGGCGTATGGAGACGTCGACACGGCGGTGAAGGCGATGAGCCTAGGTGCGTATTGGTTCTTCCAGAAGCCGGTGGATCTCCGCCAGGTCGAGCTCGTCCTTGATCGCGGGCTAAAGGCCCGCACGACCGAGAAGGAAGTCGTCACGCTGAAGGCTCGGCTCGACCGTAAGTTCTCGCTCGGCGAGATCGTCGGCTCTTCCTCCGCCCTCCAGCGTTCGATCGAGCAGGTTCGTTCGGTCGCTTCGTCCAATGCGACCATCCTTCTGCTCGGCGAGACGGGCACGGGCAAGGAGCTCTTTGCCCAGATGATCCATCAGGCGAGCCAACGCGCGAAAGGACCTTTCATGGCGGTACATTGCGCCGCCATCCCCGCCAATTTACTCGAGTCCGAATTGTTTGGTCACGAGAAGGGCGCTTTCACCGGCGCGAACGAGCGTCGCGTGGGTCGCTTCGAATCAGCCGACGGAGGCACTCTCTTCTTGGATGAAATTGGGGAGATTGATGCCACCACGCAGGTGAAGCTGCTGCGCTTCCTGGAGACCCGTTCGGTCGAGCGCCTCGGTTCCCATCGCCCCATCGCCCTCGATCTTCGCCTCGTCTGCGCCACGAACCGCGACCTCTTGCAGATGGTCAAGGAGGGTAAGTTCCGCGAAGATCTCTATTATCGCTTGTCGGTCGTGCCCTTACGCCTGCCGCCCCTGCGCGAACGTCAGGACGACATCCCGCTCCTTCTTTCCCATTACCTCGAGCGCTTTGCGAAGGAGAACTCGGTCGGAGCCGCGAAGCTTTCGCCGGAAGCTCTGGCCATCCTGGTCCGATATCCTTGGCCCGGTAACATCCGTGAGTTACGTAACGCCTGCGAGAATCTCGCTGTACTCCGTTCCGGCAAGACGGTCGCAGCCGTCGATTTGGATCCGCGCTTCTCCCAGCCCGCCGCCACGTCCGTCGCGGTTTCAGCCCTGCCCTCCTCTGGTGGCAACATCCTTGATCGGGAGCAGAACGAGAAGCAGCTCCTGAAGCAGGCTTTGGCCGCCGCCGCGGGAAACCGTACGCGCGCCGCCGAACTGATGGGGATTTCTCGTCGCACGCTCCATCGCAAACTCCTGCAATGGCCGGAATTGGATCCTGGCCCTGAGACGGCGTGAGACTGTTCGCCTTCTTCTTTTCTTGTGCCACCTTGGTCGCGGCTGATTTCGTCGGCTCCGACCTTCTGGCCGGATCCGTCGCCCGAGGACTGGAAAAGGCTGGACCGAAACTGGCCATTGATTTCGCCGGTACCCTTCCGGGGCGCCGTGACTTTCAGCAGGGCAGCGCCGCCGCGGCGGTGTTGATGTTGCGTGGCCGCGAAGCAGCGCCGATCCCGCTCAGCAAATCTGGCGTAATCGAATTTCGGCTCGCCAGTTGCGCGGTCGTTGTCGCGACCCATGCCGGCAACCGACTCGACCAGATCACGCTCGAACAACTCTCCAGCGCGTTTGCGCGCGATGCCCGCACCCTTGCCCGTAATTGGAATGATATCGACCCAGCGGCGCGCTCAGAACTGATGACTCCGGCGGTCTCTTCGCCCCCTGGCACCCTCGCCCTAGAGGTCTTCCAAGGGCTGGTCCTTGAGGGGCAACCTTTCCGAGCCGACGTGAGGCTACGGGTTGAGCCAGAGCTCGCCGGAGATCTGCTGGCCTCCCGGGCAGGGAGTGTTCTTCTATTGCCCCGTCCACCGGCCGGGCGCGGCAAGGTTCTCCAGGTCGCTGATGGTCGCCCGGGCAAGTCGACCACGGCCTATGGTCCGGACGAGAACAACATCCATAACGGGGATTACCCGCTGCAGGTCCCTTTGCTCCTTTATGTGAGACAGGATAAGCTCGAGGAATTGCGCCCGGCACTCCGGTGGCTTTTTTCCGATGAAGCGGCTGCCCTGCTTGAAAAGCAGGGACTTTATCCAGCCCCCCGCCCTGCCCGCCTAAGGTTCGTCCAAAGGCTTGACACACGATAGGGCGTTTGGTCTGCTTCCCGTCCAACGCGCGCGTAGCTCAATGGTAGAGTACCACCTTGCCAAGGTGGCTGTTGCTGGTTCAAGTCCAGTCGCGCGCTCCACTTTAAAATGGAGCAAAAACCCGCCGAAACCCGGCGGGTTTTTCATTTCTGGACCTAGGCCGCCGCCGGCAGGGTCACGGTAACGCGTAGGCCCTTTGGGCGGACCGGCTCTGCCGCCGCCGACCCGCCGTGAAGCTCTGCCACCTGGCGGACGATGCTAAGGCCTAGGCCGCTGCCCCCCGCTCGGCGGGACTTGTCGGTCCGGTAAAACCGGTCGAAGAGCCTCGGGAGGTCAGCTGGGGTCACCCCGGCCCCATCATCTTCGACACAAAGCTCGACCCCGCTGGGCGTGTCGCTGGTCGAGATGAGAAGTCGGCTCATGCCGGCCGCATGGGCGAGGGCGTTGTCGATCAAGTTCTGGATGAGGCGGCGCGCCTGAACTGGATCGGCGGCGCCGCCATTGGCGGCTTCCAACTTCAATACCAGCTTAACGCCGGCTGCCTTGCACCGGGCGGCGAATTCTTCGGCGACCTCGCGGGCGGCGACATGGAGGGCGCCTGGCTCGCGCCGGACATCCTGCGACGACTCCAGGCTCGCGAGCGCCAGCAGGCCTTCCACGAGGCCTTGCAGCCGCCCGACCGAGCTCACGATCTTCTGTGTAAAGCGGGCGCGGTCTTCCGTCGACATCGTCGCTTGGTCTTCGGCTAAGGTCTCGGCGTAGCCGCGGAGGATCGTCACCGGCGTACGGAGGTCGTGAGAGACGTTCGTCACGAAATCTCGCTCCATCGCTTGGAGGCGCTTCAGCGCCGTCACATCTGCGAGCACGAAGATGGCGGCACCGTCGCCGAATGCTTCCGGATCGGTGCGCGCCCCGGCGGCTTGGATCCAGACGTCGGATAAAGGCGCGCGGTTGAGGAGGATCGTCGAACGGGCGTCGCCCTCGACGCGGACGCGGCGGACGAGCTCAATAAAGTCCGCACTGCGGACGAGTGGTACAATCGAGCCGCCGGCATCTTCTTCAGAAAGCCCGAAGAGCGCGGCCGCGGCCGGGTTGGCGAGGCGAAGTCGATCCTGCGCGTCGACGACGAGGACCGCATCGGTCAGCGGCGCGAGCAGCGCCTCGATGCGCCGTGCGGCCGCGGCGCGGATCTCACCTTCGCTTGAGGCCCGCCGTTCGATGGCGACGAAGAGTTCTTCTAGGCGCAGCTTCCGCACCAACCAGCCTTGCGGCCGCGGGGCACTTCCATCGGCGAGCAAGGCACGCCGCGCCCAGCGCACATGGCTGGCGATCTCGGCGAAGTACCAGACGGCAGTGCCGACGAGCGCGAGCAGGAGCAACCAGGGAAGCCAGGACATCTGCGTTGGATGCTGTCGGGCTCCGCCAGACGCGCGAGCGCAAAGCGGTTTAGCCGTTCACGCGGTAACCGACGCCGCGCACGGTGTCGATTACGTCGCCCGATGGACCGAGTTTCTCGCGCAGACGGCGGACATGGGTATCGACCGTGCGGGTCTCGAGGTCTGGTGAATAGTTCCAGACGTCGGCGAGGAGTTCTTCTCGCGACTGCACCCTGCCCTTCCGCTCGAGGAGCAGACGGAGCAGTTTGAATTCGGTGGCGGTCAGTTCGACGATCTTGCCGGAGGCGGTCACTTCGTGGCGCTCGATGTCTAGCATGAGGGCGCCGGCCGCGAGTCGAGTCGAAGGCTTGGCGGCGGCGGATTTCGCGCGGCGCAGGAGAGCCTGTGCGCGCAGCATCAGCTCACGCGTATCGAAAGGCTTGGTCACATAATCGTCGGCGCCGGACTCGAGGCCCTTCACCTTGTCGACCGTCTCGCCCTTGGCGGTGAGAAAGATTACCGGCGTATCCTGGAGGAGCGCGTCGGCACGGACCATGCGCAGCAGCTGCACGCCCGTGAGCTCGGGCATCATCACGTCGAGGATGATCAGGTCCGGGCGGAAGTCGCGGGCTAGGCCGATGGCGCGCAGCGGGTCGTTGAGCGTGCGGATGGCATAGCCGGCTTGCTTGAACTTGTAGTCCAATAGTTCCGTCACGTCCGACTCATCGTCGACGATCAGGATGCGCTTGAGATGTTCGGCGTCCATGGGTGCGTCATTACTTAAAGGCCCCACCAAACGAAGCGCCAGAGCTAGGTGACAATCGTGACGATTGTGTTACGCCGCCGTTATGTAATCATAAATATCTAACCATTAACAAGTTATGAATTTAAGAAACACAAACGTCACACCTTGCGGTCGCAATCTTTACATAGACGGTGTTCCACGTGGAACACCGCCCTCCTCTCCCCTTCCCTTTGGGGTCTATTTGGCCCTGAATAGGACCATCAGGAGCGAGATGTCCGCGGGGTTTACTCCGCTGATCCGGCTGGCCTGACCTAGGGTCTTAGGCTGAATAGATTGGAGCTTCTGGCGGGCTTCGATGCGTAAGCCGTAGGCTTTTAAGAAATCAAAGCCTTCAGGCACCTTAAAGGAGTCCAGGTCGTGCAGCTTGCGAGCGTTGCGCGTTTCGCGTTCCAAATAGCCGCGGTATTTGACCCGGTACATGACTTCAGCTTGGACTTCAGCGGCTTCGGCCAGGAACGACGGCGGCAAATCCTTGGGGGTTGAATCCCAGTTGCGGCGGATGACGTCGCCGGCAATCCCGCCAGGGATGGCTAGCTTTTCCAAGTATTCGATCCAATGGGCGACTTTTTCGGCCTTAGCCTGAATGCGGCCTAAACGATCCGGCGGCACCAAGCTGAATTCAGCGATTTTATCCTTCAGGCGGAGTTCAGCGCTGCCGTGGTTGAATAAAAGGCGGAATTCAGCCCGGCTGGTGAACATCCGGTAAGGCTCCTGGGTGCCTTTGGTCACCAAATCATCAATCAGGACGCCGATATAGGCTTCATCGCGACCAAGGACCATGGGAGTCTGACCTTTGACCTTACAGGCCGCATTGACCCCGGCGACAAGGCCTTGGGCGGCGGCTTCCTCATACCCGGACGTCCCGTTGATCTGGCCGGCAAAGAACAGCCCCTCGACCTTTTTGGATTCTAAGGTGGGGTAGAGCTGGGTAGGGGGCGCAAAGTCGTATTCCACGGCATAGGCCGGGCGCAGCATGACGGCTTTCTCTAGCCCAGGGACCGAAGCCAGCATCTCGAGCTGGACCTTAAAGGGCAGGGAGGTCGAAAGGCCGTTGATATACCATTCGTCGGTATTACGTCCCTCGGGCTCGAGGAAGAGCTTGTGGGTGTCCTTGTCCGAGAACTTCACGAACTTATCCTCGATGGAGGGGCAGTAGCGCGGGCCGACCCCGGTGATCTCGCCGCCGTAGAGGGGAGAGAGGTGGAGGTTCTCTTGGACGATCTTACCTGTGGCGCAGGTCGCCTCAGTCATCCAGCAGGACACCTGATCACTCCCGGGAGTCCATCCAGGGAGGCGCTCGCCGGCTTGTTCCACGTGGAACAAGTCCGTCTGTTGGCGGGTGTCATGGAAGGCGAAAAGGGTGGGGGAGGCATCGCCCGGTTGCTCCTCGCATTTGCTAAAATCGATGGACCGACCGAGGATGCGCGGGGGCGTGCCCGTCTTGAGTCTTTGAAGTTCAATACCAGCCTCTAAGAAACTGGCTGACAAGGACTTAGCACTAAAATCACCCAAGCGCCCACCCTCGGTTTTATTCGCCCCGATATGCATCAGGCCGCGCAAGAAAGTGCCGGTGGTGACAACCACGGTTTTGCCGTGGAAATCAAGATCAAGGTTGGTCTGCACCCCGACCACGGCGCCGTTCTTAAAGATGAGCCCAGTGACCTGGGACTGGAAGATGGTGAGGCCGTCTTGGAGCTCGCAGAGATGCTTCATCCGGAACTGATAGGCCTTCTTATCGCACTGGGCGCGGGGGGCCTGGACGGCGGGCCCCTTGGAGGAGTTGAGGAGCCGGAACTGGATGCCGGTGACATCGGCGGTCAGACCCATCTCGCCCCCTAGGGCGTCGATCTCCCGGACGATATGGCCCTTGGCCTGCCCCCCGATAGCGGGGTTACAGCTCATCTGGGCGATGGTGTCCACGTTACCCGTCAGGAGCAGGACATCCACGCCCATGCGGGCGGCGGCTAGGGCGGCTTCCACGCCGGCATGCCCGGCCCCGCAGACGATGACGTCATAGGGGCGATCAGGCCCGAGGCGGATTTGTTTGTGAGGTCGCATAGGCGCTCCCTCGCCGGAGGGAATCACTTACCTATGCAGAAGGAAGCAAAGAGCTTGTCCAGCATACGCTCATTATCGATGCGACCGACGATTTCCCCCAAGGCGTCCAGGGCGACCCGGCCTTGGGCGGCCGCAAGCTCGGTCTGAATGGGGGCCTTGAGGTGGCCGGCGGCTTCGGAAAGGGCATTCGCCGCCCGGGCCAAGGCCTCGGCATGGCGGACGCTGACCACGAGGTCTTCGGCTCCGGGGGCGATCTCCTTGGCGATGAGGAAGTCGCCGAGCTTGGAGCGGAGGGCTTCGGCGTCGCGTCCGTCCAAGAGGCAGGCGGAAAGCTTCGCGATGTGCTGGAGGAAATCTTTTTGCGCGCGATGTGCGGGCAGGTCGGACTTGTTGGCGACGATGAGTGTACGCGCGGGGTCGAGGAGCGCGATCAGATCCGCGGGCAGGGCAGGGGGCTCCGCCGAAGCATCAACAACGAGGAGGAGCAGATGTGCGCCGCGCGCCTGCTCGAGCGAGCGGGCCATGCCGAGGTTCTCGAGCGTCGAACCGCCGTCGCGTAAACCGGCGGTGTCGATCGCGGTCACGGCGAGCGGTAGGCCCGCGACGGGCGCCTCGAGGTAATCACGCGTGGTCCCGGCCTCGGGGCTCACAATCGCGCGGTCGGTGCCGGCGAGCGCGTTGAGCAGGCTCGACTTGCCGGCGTTCGGCGCACCGACGACGGCGACGCGCAGGCCGCCACGCAAGGCGCCGTCGTGCTTCGCGGTACGGGCGTATCCAGAAAGTTCTGACGCAATTTCAATCAAGCGGGCCGCAGGGCCACGCGGGTCCTCCGCGGGGAGGTCTTCCTCGGGGAAGTCGATATGCGCCTCGAGCTCGGCGAGGATCTGGAGCGTACGGTCGGTCCAATGGGCGACGTGCCGGCCGAGTTCGCCGGCGAGCATACGGCGCGCGGAGGCGAGCGCGCGCTCGGAGCTCGCGTGGATCAGATCGGCCACTGCTTCGGCCTGCGTGAGGTCGATCCGCCCCGCGAGGTACGAGCGGCGCGTGAACTCGCCGGGTTCGGCGAGACGGCCGCCGCGCGCGAGGCAGTCCTCGGTGATCCGCCGCACGAGCAGCGGGTTGCCGTGGCAAGTGATCTCGAGCGAGTCGTTACCGGTGAAGGAGCGGCCGGCATGCCATAGCACGGCGACGACTTGATCGACAGCTTCGCCGGCTTGGTTGCGCCAGATGCCGAGCGTGGAAGTCTTCTCGGCGAGCGGGGTCTTCCGGTGGAGGGCGGCGGTCGCGATAGCTGAGGCCAACGGTCCGTCTACGCGTACAATCGCCAAGGCCGAACGGCCGGCAGGGGTCGCGGCGGCGACGATGGTATCGGAAGTGGGCATAGGAAGGCGTAAGCCTTGGTCATCCCAAGGGGCGAGGGGAGGGGAGGCAAGCGGTGTCATACGTCCGCAAAAAGGCTGGAAGGGAAGGGCGGGCCTGCCAAAGTCCGCCCGAGACACTTCCGTGGAAAACCATCGCTTCCTCCTTCCTGATGCCGCCTGCCAAATCGCCGCGGCTCACGGCACCCCTTGCTTCGTCTATGACCAAGCCACGCTGGAGGCTCAGGCCGACGCGATGCTCGCCTTCCCGAATGCCTTCGGGGTGACCGTTCGATTCGCGATGAAGGCCTGCCCGAATGCCTCCGTCTTGAAGGTCTTCGCAAACAAGGGCCTGCATTTCGATGCCAGCTCGGGCTGGGAAGTCCGTCGCGCCATGCTCGCGGGAGTCACGGCCGACCGCATTTCGCTTTCCTCCCAGGAGCTCCCGGAGGATTTCCCCTCTCTTCTTAGTAAGGGAGTGCACGTGAACGCCTGCTCGCTCCTTCAGCTCGAACGGATCGGCAAGGCCCTCCCCGGCCATGAGGTCGGTCTTCGCTTCAACCCCGGCCGCGGCTCGGGTGGTACGGGCAAGACCAACGTCGGCGGACCGGACTCATCCTTCGGTATCTGGCATGAGTGGGCTGATCAGGCTCAGGCCATCGTGAAGCAGTACGGGTTGAAGGTTGTCCGCATCCATACGCACATCGGCTCCGGCAGCGACCCGGTCGTCTGGCAGGAAGTCTCCGCGGCGAGCCTCGCGCTCGTCAGCCGTTTCCCCACCGTCCACACTCTCAACCTCGGCGGTGGTTACAAGGTCGCGCGCGTCGCGGCGGAGAAGGGCACCGACCCGCAGGTCGTCGGCGCGCCGGTCAAGGTCGCCTTCGAGAAGTTCGCCGTCGCCGACGGGCGTAAGCTCCGCCTCGAGATCGAGCCGGGCACGTTCCTCGTCGCCAACGCCGGCGCCGTCCTTTCCCGCGTCCAGGACATCGTCTCTACCGGGCTCCGCGAATTTCTTAAGCTCGATTCGGGCATGACGGAGATTCTGCGTCCTTCCCTTTACGGCTCGCAGCATCCGGTGCATCTCTACCCAGCGAAGGCCACGGGCGCTTCGCGCGATTACGTCATCGTCGGACACTGCTGCGAATCGGGCGACCTGATCAGCTGCGCGCCGGGTGAACCCGAGACGCTCGCTGCCCGCACGCTACCTGAAGCCGTCGCTGGCGACCTCTGCGTCATCGGCGGAGCTGGGGCGTATTGCGCCGGCATGAGCACGAAGAATTATAACTCTTTCCCCGAGGCGCCGGAAGTCCTTCTGCGTCGCGACGGCAAGTTCACGCTGATCCGCCGTCGCCAGTCGCTCGAGCAGATCTTGCAGAACGAGCAGCCGGCCGAAGGTCTCTGATCGTGCCGATCCTTTCGCCAGCCTTGGGCGTCACGGTGCCTGCCTCGCCGCACGCGACGGTTGTGTGCCTGCCGACGCTCGCCGATGTCGAAAGTTACGAGCGCAAGGAAGCGCGTGTCTGGAAGCTCCTCCGTGCCGGCTACCCGCGCTTCGTACGGAATGAACTCGTCACGCGCGCCGCGCAGGAAGCCGCGCTCCGCCTCGGTCGCACGGGGGAACTTTTCCCGCTCGTCTCCGAGGCGAGCGCCCGCCGCCTGGCTGAACATGCCGGTGCCACGCTCACTTCCGTCGACCCCGTCGGCGATTGGTGCTTGGTCACGACGTCCGCCGGCGACGCCGCGCTGCGTCTAGCGAAGATGGTGCAGCACACGGGGACCCTGATCTCTTCTCGTCAGGCGGAAGCCTGGCTCGCCGGTGCGGCTCCGACTGATAGCGCCGTCGCCCTCCGCGCCATCCGAGCCTCACTATCTCCGCTGCTCTCTGGTGTGGCCGCCGAAGACATCCTTATCGCCACCTCCGGCATGAACGCCGTCGACGCTGCCATCGCCGCCGTCGACACCGTGCAGCGTCCGCGCGGACGCTCCGCCTGGATCCAGCTCGGCTGGCTTTACGTCGACTCGACCCGCCTCTTCGAGAAGGCGCGCGACGCAAAGCATCACTTTATCTCGGACGTACGCGACCTCGCTGCCGTTGAACGGCTGCTCGCCGCCGGCGACATCGCAGGCGTTTTCACTGAGGTGCCGAATAATCCCCAGCTCGAGACTGCGGACATTCCCGCGTTACGCGCGCTCTGTGATAAGTACGAAGCGAAGCTTCTCCTTGATCCGAGTAGCGTCGGCCTCGCCTCCGTCGACGTGTTACCTTTCGCCGACATTGTGGTTTCCAGCCTCACGAAATACGCTGGCTCCGAGGGCGACGTCATGGCGGGCGTGATCGCCGTCCATCCCGCCCGCGCGGACGGCATCGAGATGCTGGCCGGTGTGCGTCGTCGGCTGGCGCCCCTGCATGCGCTCGATCTTACCGTCCTCGCGACGCAGGTGGGCCGCATGGCCGAAGTCACCCATCGTCTTTCCGCCACCGCAGCGGAGATGGCCCGCCGCTTTGCTTCGCATCCGGCCGTCGCGCGCGTGCGGACGGCCGATCAAGGCCCGACGGCCGCGGCTTACCGCCAACTACTGCGTCCTGGTGCTGGTGCCGGCGCGCTCATCACCCTGGAGCTCCGCGGTGACATGCGTCACGTCTACGACCGCTTGGCCGTCGCCAAGGGCCCGAGCTTCGGGTTACGCTACACTTTGGCGGCTCCATTTCTTTGGCTCGCGCATTTTGAGGAAGTCACGAACGAGCAGGGCAGGGCGCAGATCCGCGCGGCGGGACTCGACCCTGATCTTTTGCGCATTTCCGTCGGGCTCGAGCCGTTGGAAGAAATTTGGGCCGCTTTCGAGGTCGCCCTCGCCAAATGAAAAACCCGCCTTGCGGCGGGTCGGTCATCTTCAGTTAGAAGACTTGGTAGCGGGTTCGTCGTCGTCGTCGTCATCTTCATCCGCCTTCGCGGCCACCTTCTTGACGTTGCCTTTCTTCGCCGTGCGGGCCTTGAGCATACGTTCGCGGAAGGCTGCCCGCTCCTTCTCCAGGAGGGCCGGGGCACCTTCGTCGACCTTGGCGAGGGCGACGTCGAACACCTTACGGTAAGCCGCTTCGGAATCATTGGAGCGTTTGCGCGCCGTCTTGTATTCCGCATAAGCTTTGGTGGTCAGAGCGCGGTCGGCTTTGGCCTGCTGTTCGGCCGAGGCGACTTCCGGCAGGTCGTTCGCCGCTTTCCGGGCGGTGACGAGCCGGGCGTGTTCCGGGTCGGGCGCGTGGCCTTCCTCCTTAGCAGGGGCGGCGGCGAGCTGGGTGTGGGCGCCGGCGGCGAGGAGCGCGACGGCGAGGATGGATTTGATGGTTATCATGGTGTTGGGTGGGAACGGGCTTGAAGGAAGGTCGCCACCGCTGGACAATTCAAGTCCCCCGCCCTGGGGTTCACCCCATGAGTTTAACCCTCCGTCTCCTTCTAGGAGTACTTCTGCTTTCTCCGTTCGCTTTGCTGGCGCAGGGCAAGAAGCGTCCGGACCAACCGCTTGAGATGACCCGCCTGCCCGCGGTGCCGACGATGCCCGACGCCTTCCCGCAAGTTGTGGGCACCCAGGCGTTCGGCCCGGCCTACAAGTTCACCAAGGACGACGCCGTCCTCGAGGCCGCCAAGGGGATCAGCGCGATGGGCTCGCGCATCCTCAAGATCAACGCGGTCGCCGGCCAGCAGCTGACCCCTTATATCGCGATGCCCTTCACGCACTACGTGCTGTGGTATCGTTCCACGAACGAGTGGACGAAAGGTTTCACGCCCGAGCTCAAGCGTCGCGAATACAACGCCGTCTACCAGTTCACCAAGGACCTGCTCACGCGCTATGATACGGCCGGCAAGACCTTCTTCCTCGGCCACTGGGAAGGGGACTGGTATTTGCTACCCGATAAGGACGTGAAGAAAGACGCCTCCCCCGAGCTGCTGGCCGCGATGATCGAGTGGTATAACATCCGACAGAAGGCGGTTGACGATGCCCGCTCGGAAGTGTCCTACGCGAAGTGCCGCGTGTATACCTACGCCGAGGTCAACCGCGTGCGCGATGCGATGAAGGATGGGCGCAAACGCTTGGTGAACGCGGTACTCCCCAAGGTGAACGTCGATTTCGTCTCCTACTCTGCCTACGACTGCCAGCTGTTGCCCGTGGAAGAGGTTCGGGCGACGCTAGATTACGTCAACGCGCAGCTGCCGGCCAAGCCTGGGCTGCCGGCGAAACGGGTCTTCATTGGGGAATGCGGGCTTTCGTGGAAGAGCTGCGACGCCGATGGCGCGAAGCACGAGCAGCGTAACCGCGAGATCATCGCCAAGTTCCTGACCTGGAAGCCGGCCATGGTCCTGTTCTGGCAGTTTTATAACAACGAGGTCGTCGACGGCCAGCAGGTCGGCTTCTGGCTGGTAGATGATAAAAATAAGAAGACGCCGCTACATGCGACGCTCACGGAACTTTTTACCGCCCAGGAAGAGGCCGCCAGGGAGATGCGCGGCCGTACGCGTCGCCTGCCCGGCTACGACGAGATGTCGGCCTTCAGCGAGAATTGGCTGCGCGTTCGGCCGGCCCGCTGAGCGAGTCCACACTTGAGCCCGCCCGCCGCCTGACGACATTCCCCCTATGCGCAATAAGCTGCTCATCGAGGCCGTCGGGACTTTCTTCCTCTGTCTCGCCGCCTTGGTCGCGACCAATCCGCTGCCTGTCGCCGCCTTGCTTTGCGCTTTAATCTATATGGGCGCACCGGTCTCGCTCGCCCAATATAACCCCGCCGTCTCGCTGGCCTTCCGGCTGCGTGGTCGCGCGAGTTCCCGCGCTCTCTGGTCCTATGTCGCCGTGCAGCTGTCGGCGGCCATTCTCGCCGCTATGGTGGCTGGCTATCTCCTCGGCTATGACTCCGAACACGCCAAGGGGGCGGTTGATGCCTTGAGCGAATCCCCCTTCACCGGTTTCGGCGTGTCCGCCGTCGTCGAACTGCTCGCCACCTTCGCGCTGGCCTTCATCATCCTGATGGTCGGGACCTCGCGCCTTACCACGGGCAACAGCTACTTCGGCCTGGCCATCGCGGTGGCCGTTTTGGGCCTTTCCGGAACGTTTGGGGATTTCAATCCGACGATGAATCCGGCTGTCTCACTGGCTTCTTCGCTCCTCGGCGTCTTTTCCGCCATCTGCGACGGCCTGCTCGGGACCAAGGCCTTCGTCACGGAATCTCTCTTCTTGGCTAAGGTCGCCCCGCGTATCTTGGCGGAGGTCGCCGTCCAGTTCGTCGGGGCCGCCTTGGCGGCCTGGCTTTTCCGGATACTCTTCCCTGAAGATCGGTAAAATCCGACGGGATGGCTTGAATCGGGTCGGGCTCTTACCAAGGTAACAGCATGAACCCGCTCTTCACTGCCCATAAGCATTACGGCTCCCTGCTCCTCGTCCTTATCTTGGCTGTCATCATCGTGGCCTTGGTCAAGGGCCCTAAGCCGATCTTCCAGCGCATCGTCACGGTCCTCGTCGACATCAACCTCGTCGTGGGACTCGTCGCCTTCTTCCAGACGGCTCGTCCGATCTCCTGGTTCCATCCGATCCTCGCCCTCGCCGCTGTCGCACTCCTTCACATCGGCGCCAAGAGCGAAGATAAGTCCAAGGTTATCCGCTGCTTCTCGATCGCCCTTCTGCTCCTCATCGCCGCCTGGGCGGTCAACGCCTCTTGGGGCCCGGAATGGTTCAAGCTGAACTTCGTCAAGCTCCCGGCGGCCGCGGTGATCGCTAAGTAAGCCTCCGCGATACAATTAGGTGACGACGGCCCGGACAATGTCCGGGCCGTTTGACTTCCCATTGACCCACGGCTTGTTGGGCAGAGACTTAAGAGACTCGTCCGATGTATCGCCTCGCCCTCAACATGCTCTTCGGAGACCGCGCCAAGCTCGCGATGCTCCTGTGTGGCCTGGCGTTCTCGGCCTTACTGATGGCCCAGCAGAGTTCCGTCTTCTTCGGTATCATGAGCTGGACCTATACGCCGATGGTCAACATCCGCGCGCAGGTCTGGGTGAGCGACCCGATGGTCGAACAGGTCAATGACGCCAAGCCCCTCCGCGACACTGACCTCGGTCGCGTGCGCTCCGTCGACGGGGTCGCCTGGGCGGCGCCGCTCCACACCTCCTTCGTTCAGGCGCGCATGCAGGACGGCAACTTCAAGCTGATCACGCTCGTCGGTATCGATGCCGACACCTTCGCGGGCGCGCCGGCCGTCCTCACCCAAGGCCGCATCGAAGACCTCCGGCTCCCGGATACGGTCATCGTCGACGAATGGGGCGCCGCGCTGATGGGTCGCATGGGCGTCGGGCCTGACGGAAAGCCACGCTCCACGCCCCTGAAGGTCGGCGACACGTTCGAGGTCAACGATATCCAGGCTCGCATCGTCGGCATCTGCAAAGTGAAGCGTGCCTTCACTGGCGGGCCGTTCGTCTACACGACCTACGACCGCGCCAAGGGCTATACCCTCGGCGCCCGCCGCACACTGAGCTTCATGCTCGTCGAGCCGCAGAAGGGCGTGACGCCCGCCGAGCTCTGCGACCGCATTGAACGCGACACGGGCCTCAAGGCGTGGACGTCCGACACGGTGATTTGGAGTTGGGGCGAGCGTAGCCTCGCGCGTAACACTTTCTGGTGGTTCTGGACCAACACCGGTATCCCGTTCTCGTTCGGCACCGCGGTCCTGCTCGGCCTGTTCGTCGGCATCGCGATTTCCGGCCAGACGTTCTATTCGTTCGTGCTCGAGAACCTGAAATATTTCGCGGCCATCAAGGCGATGGGTGCCGGTATGGGCGTTATCGCGCGCATGCTCTTCGTGCAGGCCTTCACCGCCGGGCTCATCGGCTTCGGCCTCGGCGCCGGGATGGCCCAGGGCATCGGCCGGGTGATGATTGAGAAAGGCATGCCGCCGTTCGTGATGTACCCGCAGATCCTCTGGGCGACGTTCGCCCTCGTGCTGGGCATTAGCTTCGTCTCCGCCCTCATCGGCATCGTCAAGGTGTCGCGCGTCGACGCCGCCTCTGTCTTCCGCGGATGAGCCACCTCGCCCACACTGTTGCGGTCCGCGCCTCCGGCGTGGACATGTTCTTCGGGACGCCGGAGAACCAGGTCGTCGCGCTCAAGCAGGCCGACTTCGAAGCCCGTCGCGGCGAACTCATCATGCTCGTCGGCCCGTCGGGTTGTGGGAAGACGACGCTCCTCTCCGTGATCGCGGGCACGCTCACGCCGCAGGCCGGTACGGTTGAGGTCTTTGGCCAGCGTCTCGACGGCCTCGGCCAGGAGGCGCTCACCTCCTTCCGCCGCCAGAACCTCGGCTTCGTCTTCCAGTCGTTCAACCTCATCCCGACGCTAACGGTCGTCGAGAACGTGATGATTCCGCTCCTCATCCAGGGCCGTCCTTACGATGAAGCCCATGATCGCGCCGTCGCCATCATCGATAAGGTGGGCCTCAAAGGCCGCGAAGAAGGCCACCCCAACGCGCTCTCCGGCGGCCAGCAACAGCGCGTCGCGATCGCCCGCGCGCTCGTCCACGAGCCGCCGCTCCTGATCTGCGATGAACCGACCTCGGCCCTCGATAAGGACACGGGCGCCCAGATCATGCAGATGGTCCGCGACCTTTCCCGCTCGCCCGAGCGTTGCGTGGTCGTCGTGACGCACGACCACCGCATCTTCCGCTTCGCCGACCGTATCGCCGAGATGGAAGATGGACGCATCAGCCGCGTGGTCGATGACCCGAAGCTCCTCGACACTACGCATCTCTAATCCCCCCTATGTTCAAGAAACGCATTCTGCTCTTCGTCCTCGCCCTCGCTGGCGCGGTCGCCGCCCTGCAGCTCACCCGCGGCACAGCCAATGAGGCGCCGATCAAGCCGCCACCTTATGAACCCGCCACCCGCGATAAGGACGGCCTCATCGCCGCGGCTGGGCTCATCGAGGCCGCCGCTGAGAATACGCTCCTCGGGTCGCCCACGTCCGGTACTGTTTCCAAGGTCCATGTGAAGGTCTGGGATAAGGTGAAAGCTGGCGATCCGCTCCTCACGCTGGACGAGCGCGATCTCCGCGCCCAGCACGCTGTCCAGAAGGCCGGAGTCTCCGCCGCCGAAGCGGCCTCCGAACGCGCCGACGACGCCGCCCGGCGCTGGACCGGCATCAAGGACACCGGCGCGGTCTCCGCCGCCGAACTCCTGACTTACCAGATGGCCGCCAAGGAGGCGAAAGCGAAGCTCGCCCTCGCTCAGGCTCAACTCGCCCAGACGGCGGTGCTCCTTGACCGACTCGTGCTCCGCTCACCCATCGACGCGACCGTGCTCCAGGTCGGCGTCCGCGTCGGCGAATTCGTGGCCGCCGGCGCCAAGGCGCCCATCGTGCTCGGTGACATCACCCGTCTGCAGATCCGCTGCGACGTCGACGAACAGCTCGCCTCGCGCATGCGGGAAGGCTTGCCGGCGAAGGGCTACCTGAAAGGCGAGAGTTCCCTTGCTGGCGGCAAGGATCGCTCCATCGCCCTGAAGTTTGTCCGCATCGAACCCTTCGTCATCCCGAAGACCTCGCTTACTGGTGCGAGCATCGAGCGCGTCGACACGCGCGTGCTCCAGGTAATCTATCAGTTCGATCGCCCAGCGGGACGAGCGCTCTTCGTCGGTCAGCAGATGGACGTCTATATCGACGCCTCCCAAAATGCTCCGGGTAAATAAGACGTTCCTCCTCGCGGCGCTCGTCCTCGCAGGCTGTGCCCACGACCCGATGGCGAAGCCGAAGGGGCCCGTCATGCCCGGTACTTTTTCGCAGGCAGGTGCCGTCGCTGACGCGAAGTGGGCGGAGGCTTTCGGTGATTCGGCCTTGCTCGAACTCATCGCGCAGGCGCGCAAGAATAGCCCCGACCTTATCATCGCCCGCGCCCGTCAGCGTGAAGCGGTGGCCCTCCTCCTCGCCGCCAACGCCGGGAATCAGCCCGCCGTCTCTGTGGGCGCTGGCCTTGAATCCTCCCGCATCTCCCTCGAGACCGGCCGCGTGCCGCTCGGGGTCGGCATCCCGCGCCGCACCGACATCGGCGCCGCTGGCGTGAAGGCTTCTTGGGAACTCGACCTCTGGGGCCGCGAGGCCGCCAAGTCTAAGGCCGCCGAAGCCGATTCGCGCGCGGCCAAGTTCACCACTGAACAGGCGGACCTTGCGCTCTCGGCCGAGGTTGCCCGTCTGTGGTTCGCCGTTCGCGGCGCTCGCGAGCAGCTCGCTTTCCTAGAAGCCGAATTTGCCACGCGCCTGCGGGAGATGGAGATCATCGAGCAGACCGTCGTCGCGGGCTTGCTTGACTCCGATCCACTTTCCTCCGCGCGGCTCGCCGCCGCCCAAGCCAAAGTAGACGAAGGTCTCGGTCGCCGTCGTCTCGCCGCCGCGGAGAACGCGCTGCGCGCTCTGATTGGTTCCGCCCCTGGCGTCCAACTTCCTGTAGCGAAGGGCTCTGCCGCGATGCCGGCCTTCGGTGCGGGCGTACCTTCGGAGCTTCTGCTCCGCCGTCCGGATCTCGCCGCGGCCGCCGCGCGCCTGGACGCCGCGGTCTCGCGCGAAGGCGCGGCCATCGCCGACTTCTATCCTTCCGTGACCCTCAATGGTCAGGCCGGCTGGCAGGCCGATCCCGCTTCCCGGATTGGCCGGGGCTCATCGAGCTTCTGGACGCTCACGCCTTCGATTGATCTTCCGGTCTTCGATGCTGGGCTACGTAAGGCTAATCTCGAGGTCGCCCGCGCGCGCATCGACGGCTCGGGTGCCGAATGGACGAAGGCCGTCCTCGGCGCTTTTCGTGAAGTTGAGGACGCGCTCGCCGACCTCCGCGAGCTCGCTTTGCAGGAAGAATTGACGGCTCGGGTGCTCACCGCGGTACGCGTCCGCCTCGCCAACGCCGAGGTTCGCCGTAAGGCTGGCCTCGCGAATGAGAACGACATCACGGTCGCCCGACGCGATGAAGCCATGGCCGCGCGCACGCTCTCGATGGTCGTTTGGGAACGCCGCCAGGTCGCGGTGCGTCTCGCCGCCGCCACGGGCGGCGGTTGGTCCGTAAAGTAACTCGCCAAATAAGAAGGGCGTCCTTGCGGACGCCCTTTCTGTTTCCGTCAAGGCGCTTAGGCCTTGATCTGCGGGCGCTTGGGATCCGGCCAGTCGATGTGGAAGAACTCGCCGCGGGGCTTGTCCTTACGCTCGTAGGTGTGGGCGCCAAAGAAGTCGCGCTGACCCTGGAGCAGGTTCTGCGGGAGGTTCTCGGTGCGGTACGAGTCGAAGTATGAGAGCGCCGAACCGAGGGTCGGCACGGGGATGCCGTGCTTCACCGCGAGGGCGATGACCTTGCGCCAGTTCTTCTGGGCCTTCTTGACGGTCTTCTTGAAGTACGGATCGAGGAGGAGGTTGGCCAGGCGGGGCTTCTTGCCAAAGGCCTCAGTGATCTTCTGGAGGAAGCGGGCACGGATGATGCAACCGCCGCGCCAGATCTGGGCGATCTCACCGAAGTTAAGCTTCCAGTTATACTCTTTCTGGGCCTCGCGCATGAGCTGGAAGCCCTGGGAGTAAGAGCAGATCTTGGAGCAGTAGAGGGCGTCGCGGATCTGTTCGATGATCTTGGCTTTGTCGGGATTAGTCATCGCGCGCTTCGGGCCACGGAGGGCCTTGGCGGCGGCGACGCGCTCATCCTTCACGGCGGAGAGGCAGCGGGCGAAGACGGCTTCGGCGATGGTCGGAGCGGCGACACCCATGTCGAGGGCGTTGGCGCTGGTCCACTTGCCCGTACCCTTCTGGCCGGCGGTATCGAGGATGACGTCGACCAGCGGCACGCCAGTCTCGGGATCCTTCTGCTTGAGCACCTTGGCGGTGATCTCGATGAGGAAGGAGTTCAGGTCACCCTTATTCCATTCTTCGAAGGTGGTGCCGATCTCATCGGGGGTCATGCCGAGGAGGCCGCGCATGAGGTCGTAGGCTTCGCAGATCATCTGCATGTCGCCGTACTCGATGCCGTTGTGGACCATCTTGACGTAGTGGCCGGCGCCGTCGGGACCGATGTGGGCCACGCAAGGGACGCCGCCCTTGATGGGCTTACCCGGGGTCGCGCCGGTCAGTTCGACGCCAGTGATGGCATCGACCTTGGAGGCGACGGCTTCCCAGATGGGCTTAAGCTCGGCCCAGGCGGCGGCATCGCCACCGGGCATGAGGGACGGCCCGAAACGGGCGCCTTCTTCGCCGCCGGACACGCCAGAGCCGATGAAGCGGAGGCCCTTGGCCTTAAGTTCCTTCTCGCGGCGGATGGTGTCCGTCCAGAGGGCGTTGCCGCCGTCGATGATGATGTCGCCGGGCTCGAAGGCCGCGGCGAGCTCGTTGATCACGGCGTCAGTCGGGCCACCGGCTTTGACGAGGATGACGGCTTTGCGGGGCTTCTTGAGGGAGGCCGCGAAATCCTTGATGGTCGGGCAGCCCGTCAGCTTACCTGGGGTCTTCGGGTTTTCCTTCACAAACTCGTCGGTCTTGGCGGTCGTGCGGTTGTACACCGAGATCGCGAAGCCGTGGTCGGCGATGTTGAGGGCGAGGTTCTGACCCATGACGGCCAGACCAATGAGTCCAATGTCGGATTGCATAAGAGGAGCCAATGCGAACCCCCGTCGGCTGGCATGGCAAACAAGAAAAGGGGCAGGTTTCGCCTGAAAGCTCTTGGTTTCGGCACGGTCGCCCGCCTTTCCCCTCGCCTCATCAGGGCGGCTTGGCATCGTGGGGCGCTGTCATGTCCCAGCTCGTCGGCAAACGCATCACCCTTGGCATCACCGGTTCCATCGCTGCCTATAAGGCCGCGGATCTGACCTCCCAGCTGGTCAAATATGGCGCGGAGGTCCAGGTGGTCATGACGAAGGGCGCGACCCAGTTCATCACCCCGATGACACTTCAGGTACTCTCTCGCCGACCAGTGGCGTTCGACCTCTGGGCCGAAGGCGCCAACTCCATCCCGGGACACATCGAGATTGCTGATTCGTCGGACCTGCTCCTGGTCGCCCCGCTGACGGCTCATGTGATGGCCGAATTCGCCCACGGTCTCGCCCCCGATCTACTGACGAGTATCTACCTCGCCACCCGTGGCCCCGTCCTCCTTTGCCCGGCAATGAATGGTAAGATGTACGAGCACGCCGCCACCCAAGCCAACCTGAAGACCCTCCGCTCCCGCGGCCATGCGATCGTCGAGCCGGCCGAAGGCATGCTGGCCTGCGGCTACGAGGGTAATGGCAAGCTCGCGCCAGTCGAAGAGATCGTGAGCCGCGTGCTTTCGATCTTGGGCTGAGTCCGATGGACCCTCGCGCTCTCCGCCAGCGACTCGAGGCTTCGGCGAAGGCGCTGGGCTTCGACGCTTTCGGCGTCGCGCCAGTCGAGGTCGATGTCCGCGCTGACTATTTTAAGAAGTGGATCGCCGACGGCATGCACGGCGACATGGCCTGGCTGGCTCGCAACCCCGACCGCCGCACCGATGCCCGCCAGGTCATGCCGGAAGCCCGCAGCCTCGTGGTGGTGGGGCTCAATTATTATCAGCCGCATCCGCCGGCAGGTTACCGCATCGCGAAATACGCCCTCGGTTCCGACTACCACGACGTGATCCTCGCCCGCCTGCAGCAGCTCTGCGAAGCGATGCAGGCACTCGGCGGCGAACAGAAGCCTTACGTCGACACCGGCCCCATGCTCGAGAAGCCTGTCGCCGCGGCCGCCGGCCTCGGCTGGCAGGGCAAGAGCACGATCCTTATCCACCGCGGGGCGGGGACTTGGCTCTTCCTCGGCGTCATCCTGACGACCCTCGAACTCGAAGTCTCCGCGGCGAAGGAGCCGGACCGCTGTGGGACGTGCTCGCGCTGCATCGACGCTTGTCCGACGGCCGCGATCATCGCCCCCTATAAATTGGATGCCCGCAAGTGCCTGGCTTACTTGACCATCGAGCATAAGGGGGCCATCCCCGTCGAATACCGCGAAGCCCTCGGCGATCGGGTGTTTGGCTGCGACGATTGCCTCGACGTCTGCCCCTGGAACAAGTGGGCCGTGACCACCCGCGAAGCCCATTTCGCCCCGCGTCCGCATCCGCCACTTCGCGAGACGCTGGCTTGGACGGAGGAGCAGTTCCTGGCGCACTTCAAGGGGACGCCGGTCGAACGACTTGGACTCGCCCGCTGGCGGCGCAATGCTCTTACGGTCCTGGGTAATGTCGGCGAGCGTGCCGACCTTCCCGCCGCCGAGTCGCTTCTCGGGTCGGCCGATCCAATGGTCGCGGAACACGCGGCTTGGTCCGTCGCTCGCCTGCGTGCACGTTGAACCTACGGGTTGCCTCGGGCGTCTGGCTCGTCCTAATGGACAGCGTGACCCTCGCCCAAGCCTACTACGCGCTCGCCGCCTTCCTGCTCCTGGCCGGCTGGCTCATCGTCACCGACTCGCCGGTCCTCCGCTCCTTCCGTCGTTCTAAAGGCGCCACCGCCTTACTCGCGCTCGTTGCTATCGCCTGGTTCGGCTGGTGGCTGATGAATATCCCTGAAGCCGATCTCGCCGGCCTACCGCGTATCCCGGTGGTCGTCGGCTTCATCGGCTTTAGCCTGCTGACGTTTGTCTATATGCCTGACTTCCTGTCGGTGCGCGCCCTCGGGGTCATCATGCTCTTCCTTGCGCGTCATGCGCTCGACGCCGGCTACCGTCAGCTGCCTTTCAGCCTGCTCGACGCCGCGGTGAGCTATGGCGTGCTCATCCTCTTCGGGTTTTGGTGGGCCTGCTCGCCGCCGGTCTTCTGCCGCCAGTGTGATTGGGTCCTCGCCACGGAGGGCCGGCGGAAGTTTTTCGGCGGCCTGAGCCTCCTGCTGGCCGTTGCGTGCGTCGTCCAGTCCTTCCGCCTCGCGTGAGCCGAGCCTTGCTCATCGTCGTCTCGGGTCCCGCCGGCAGCGGTAAGACCACGCTCTGCTCTCGGCTAACTGAAGCCTACCCACAGGCGATCCGCCGCGTGATTACCTGCACGACGCGCGCGCCGCGCGCCGGTGAAGCGGACGCCGTTGATTACCATTTCCTGACGCGCAGCAGCTTCGAGCAACAGGTCGCCGCGGGCGTCTTCCTCGAGCATGCCACCGTGCACGGGAATCTCTATGGTCCGCGCGCGGCCGACGTCGCCACGCACCTGGGCGCGGGCTTCGACGCGCTCTTGAACGTCGACGTTCAGGGCGCCGCCACCATCCGCGCGAAGGGTGCCGCCGACCCGCTTCTCGCCGCTGCGCTCGTCACAGTCTTCATCCGCGTGAGCGACCACGCCGAACTCCGTCGCCGTCTCACGGGCCGTGGTACCGATCCGGCCGACGAGATTGATCGCCGCGTCGCCGCCGCCGAAGAAGAAGTCCGCCATGCGGGATCCTACCAGCACGTAATCGAGAGCGGCAGCCGTGAAGCCGACTTCACCGCGCTGCAAAGCATCTACCTCGCCGAGAAGGCCCGCCGACCATGATGGAAAAGAATGATATCGCGAGCGTCCTCGACGAAATCGCCACGTTCATGGAGTTGACCGGGGAGAACCCGTTCAAGATCCGCGCCTACTCTGCCGGCGCTCGCATCCTCGAGAATATGACCGAGGACCTCGGTGAGCTCATCGACGGAGGCAAACTCGCCGACATCCCCGGATTGGGCGAGGCGCTCGTCGACAAGATCACGACGCTCCGTCGCGATGGCGTCCTGCCTTTCCATCAGAAGCTCAAGGCTTCGATTCCCGCCGGCCTCCTCGAGGTCATGCAGATTCCTGGCCTCGGCCCAAAGAAGGTCCGCGCGCTCTGGACGCTGCTCGCCGTCGAAGATCTCGCGAAACTGAAAGAGGTTTGCGAATCCGGCGCGGTCGCCGAGCTCAAGGGCTTCGGCGAGAAGACGCAGGATAAAATCCTCGAAGGGATCAAGAACCGCATCGCCTACGGTAAGCGCCACCGCTGGTACGAAGCCGCCGCCATCGCCGAACCGATTCTGGCTGGCCTGCGCGCGCTCCCCCAAGTCTCGCTCGCCGAGTCCGCCGGCTCGCTCCGCCGCGCCCGCGAGACCGTCGGCGACCTCGACTTCCTCGTGGCCTCGTCCGAACCGAAGCCAATCATGGACTGGTTCGTCGCCTATCCGGGGGTCAAGGAGGTTACCGCGCATGGTGAGACGAAGTCCAGCGTGCGCTTCGAGAACGGCCTGCAGGCCGATCTGCGCGTCGTGCCAGCCGAGCAGTTCTATTTCGCGCTCCATCACTTCACGGGCTCCAAGGAGCACAACGTCGCCATGCGCCACCGCGCGCTCGGTCGCGGCCTCAGCATGAGCGAGTGGGGCTTCAAGTCTGTCGACGAGAAGTCTGTCGCCCCCGGCGCAACAAGCGAGGAAGAGGTCTTCCGCGCGCTCGGCCTGCCGTGGATTCCGCCTGAACTCCGCGAGGGTAACGGCGAGATTGATGCCGCCGAAGCCGGCCAGCTACCGAAACTCGTCCAGCTTTCCGACCTCCACGGCGTCTTCCATAACCACACCACAGAATCCGACGGCGACCACACGCTCGACCAGATGGCGGCCGCCGCCGAAGCCCACGGTTGGGATTACCTCGGCATCTCGGACCACTCGAAGTCGAGCGTCCAAGCCGGCGGCCTCGACGAGGAGCGCCTCGCGAAGCAGCTCGAGGACATCGCCCAGCTCAACGCCTCGAAGAAGTATCGCGTGCGCGTGCTCTCCGGCAGTGAAGTCGATATCCTTAAGGACGGCACGCTCGATTTCACCGATGACGTTCTCGCCCGCCTGGACTTCGTCGTGGCCTCGGTACACACACTTTTCACCCTGGACCGCGAGGCGCAGACGGCTCGCATCATCAGGGCCATCGAGAATGAACACGTGGACATGGTGGGTCATCTCACCGGTCGCCTCCTTAACAAGCGTGAGCCTTACGACGTCGATATCGCCAAGGTCATCGACGCCGCCGCGGCCAACAACACGATCATTGAGCTCAACGCCAACCCGTGGCGACTTGACCTCGACTGGCGCTGGTGGCGACGCGCGGCCGAGAAGGGCGTGCTCTGCTCGATCAACCCGGACGCGCATGATGTCGACCAGCTGGCCTTCGCTGCGCACGGCGTGCGTATCGCCCGCAAGGGCTGGCTGACGCCGGAGCAGGTGCTCAACACGCGGTCGTTGCCGGAAGTGCTATCCTGGCTAGGTCACTGAGGGCTCCTTACGGCTCGCCCTGAGGGCGCGGCCCGTCCTATCCTGCCGCATGCTGCACGATAAGCGCCGTCTGCTCCTCATCGCCGGACCTTGCTCCCTCGAATCGGAGTCCAACTGCCGGACCGTTGCCGCGGAGCTCAAGGCCCTGGCCGCCCGCCATCCGGAGCTGAACATCATCTTCAAAGGCTCGTACGATAAGGCCAACCGTACCTCGCTCGGCGGCGACCGCGGGCCCGGCATGCAGGCCGGCCTCGATCTCCTTGCGATGGTGAAGAAGGATTACGGCTTCAATGTCCTTACCGATATCCACGGTCCGGAGCAGTGCGAAGCCGTCGGCAAGGTGGTCGACGTGCTGCAGATCCCCGCGTTCATGTGCCGCCAGACCGACCTCCTCGTCGCGGCCGCCAAGACCGGCAAGGTCGTCAACGTGAAGAAGGGTCAGTTCCTCTCTCCGTTTGAGATGCGTTTCGTGGTCGATAAGCTCGAAGGCGCTAAGGCCGCCGAGATCTGGCAGACCGACCGCGGTACAACCTTCGGCTACCAGAACCTCGTCGTCGACATGCGTTCCTTCCCGATCATGGCCGGCTTCGGTCATCCGACGATTATGGACGCCACGCATGCGGTGCAGCTTCCCGGCGCCGCTGGCGGTTCTTCTGGTGGCCAGCGTGAATACGTCCCGGTGCTCGCCAAGGCGGCACTCGCCGCAGGTGCCGACGGACTTTTCATGGAGACGCATCCGGACCCAAAGAAGGCGATCTCCGACGGTCCGTCGCAGGTGCCTCTCGCGGAGTTCCCGGCCCTCGTCGAGTCCTGCCTGCGCGTTTGGAAAGCCGTTCGCGCCTAAGCGGTCAACTTCACGATCGCTTCCCGGTCCAGCTTGCCGCTCGCGTTCGTCGGCATCGTCGGGACAAATACGTAGCGTCGCGGGCGCGCCGCCGGCTCGAGTGCTTCGCAGGCCAGCCGTAAGGCGGCTTCGGCGGTCGCGGGCCCGATGACGCAGGCCGTCACGACTTCACCCCAGCGAGCGTCGGCCATGCCGAGCACGACTGCTTCCTTGATGAGGCCGGTCGAGAGGAGCACCTGCTCCACGCGAGCGGGGTCGACCTTTTCGCCGCCCGTGATGATCACTCGGTCCGCACGACCAGAAATCTTCACGCTACCGTCGGATGCAACATCGCCGCAATCGCCGCTGGTCCATGGATTTTCGAGCGGGGCGTCCGGCCACAGGCCGATTCCGAGCGCTTTCGTGGCGATGGTGACCACGCCGTCGGCGTTTGTTACGAACTTCACGCCAGGCAGGGGAGTGCCGCGCACGGATTCGCCTGACCAGATTTTTTCCGGCGGACACAGCGCGCAGGCTGCCGCGGTCTCGGTCGAACCATAGGTGAGGAAGACGGGCAGTCGGCGCGTGCGAATCTCGGCGAGCAGCGGAGCCGGGACGGACGAGCCGCCGAGGAGGATGATGTCGAAAAGACGCAACCAGGGCTCACCATCGGTGCGAGCGAGTAGCCGCGATAGCTGAGCGGGCACCAGCGAAATAATCTTCGTACCCGGTGAAGGGAACAAGATAGAGGGCAAAGCAGTATTTTCGTTGAAGCGACCATCGATGACGTGATGGCGACCGCCGGTGACACGTGCGCGGATCGCGGGCATGAATCCGCTCACGTGCCAGGGCGGCGTGCAGGTGACGCCGTGCAGGATCGGTGAGTGCCCGCGGGCGATAAACGCATCACGCAGGCCGAGTGCCGCCGCTCGGAGGGTTTCCGCAGAATGGATGACGAACTTCACTTTTCCGCCGGTGCCCCCCGTCGGAATCATCACGCGCGCACGCCAGTTTTTCGGCCAATCACAGGTGCCCAGTCCGCGCGGTTCGAGCGTGTTGCCTTTGACAATTGTGCCGCGGGGAATCTGTCGCGCGGCTTCGGCGAGATCATGTTCGGACCAACGGGGGTTGCCTAAGAACACCGGTAGGCCGGCATCATGCGCTTGCAGGGCTTCCTGCAGGTGCCGGGCATGCTCCGCGTGGAAGACCGCGATGGCGCTCATGTCAGGTCATGCCAGAAGCCCGCCCAATCATAGCCTGGCAGCCCGTCCGCAGACGGTCCGTGCGCATGTCGGTCGCGCCCGTCGCTTTCGAAACGACCTAAGGTGTCGAACCCCACCGTGCCGGCCGCTGGGTCCTGCGCCGCGAGCCAGAGCGCACCTTGGCGGCCAATCGCGGTCTCGAAGCAGGAGGAATAGACGACGGTGCCGGCATGCATGGCGCGCCATGCGCGGAGGTCGTCCCAATCGCCGGCGAGCAAAGGTTTCACGACGATCGTCCCGCTCCAGTCAATGCCGCCCGGCGTCAGGAAGGATTCGTCGAGCGCGACCTTGTCTGGTCCGAGCGAGGCGTAGCCGGGATGCCCGACGGGTAACGGTTGCTCGAGGAATTCCACCTGTGTTTGCGCGCGTGCGAACTCGGTCCAGCGCCGCGCAGACTGGAGATCCAGTGAGCCGTTGGCATCCAGCCGGACGCGACCTTGGAATCGGCTCAGCACGCCGTGGATGGATTCCTCCGAGGTTTCTGGGGAAATCTTTACCTTCAAGGTCTTGAAGCCCGCGGCCATCTTCGCCTCGGTTTCCATCACGGAAAGCGTCATGAGTCCGGCGCAAGGTAAGCTACCGCCGAAGCTGGCGATCTTATCCCAATGGCGGCAACTAGACAGCGCCGACGTGAGGCAAGGGAGGGGAGCCGGCGAGGCCTCGACGGCCGCGAGTAAGTGGGGAAGGTTGCCTTGGGCTGAGCGGAGAAACTCCAGCGCCTGCTCGACGGTCTCGGTCGGGAAGCCTGGCCACGGCGCAATCTCACCATACCCGGTGCCTTGGTCCGATTGGGTCCGCAGAATAACGCGGTCTACGCTATCCACGGCGCCAGCGCCCGTCGTCACCGGCGAGCGAAGTCGTCGGCGGACACGTTTGAAGTCAAAAAAACCGCCGGTCATGGGTCGAATAGACGGCAATCCGGACAAACTCGCAAAATCAATTTGCCACCCCTTAGGGGGGTGCCTAACACCCTTTGGGGAAACCGACCACTCATGGCCTCCTCGAAATCCAAGGGCCGCGTTTCCCTAGACGAACGCTTTTACCTGTCCGCGGACGACTTCTTCCCCGCCACCGCCGGCCTCGGCCTGACGTATGACGACGTCTCCCTGGCGACTCGCTACTCCGAAGTCCTCCCCCGGATGACCCGCCTCGATTCGGCTCTCTCCGACTCCCTGGCGCTGTCCCTGCCTATCGTCTCGTCCGACATGGACACGGTCACCGAGCATCGCATGGCCATCGCCATGGCCCTCAATGGTGGCCTGGGCCTCCTTCACTATAATATGTCGGAAGCGGAACAGGTCGCTGAAGTCCGCCGCGTGAAGAACCATATCCACGGCATGATCGGCGACCCGGCTGTCGTCTCGGCCGATGACACCATCGCCCAGGTCCTCGCCCGCATCGAACACGACGGCCTAGCCTTTAGCACCTTCCCGGTCACCTCCTCTGACGGCACGTTGCTCGGCCTGCTCCCCGGGAGCACGGTCAAGGAGCGTCACGGCCAGCGTAAGGTCGCCGCGGTCATGATTCCTAGAGACAAGGTCTTTACCGTGGCCGAGAAGGACCTCGGGAAGGACCCTATCGCTACCGCCGACCGTAAGTTCTCCGAGCACGTCGGCCAGAACAAGCTCCTCGTCGTCGATGCGAAGAACAAGCTGCGCGGTCTCTTCACTCTGAGCGACATCGAGCGCATCTCTGAGGAATCCCGCGCCCACGTTCGCCCCACTCGCGATGTTGATTTCCGTCTCCGCGTTGGCGTCGCCATTTCCGTACCCCGTACCGCCGACGGCGAAATCGACCGCGCCCGCCTGCTCGCACATGTCAGCGCCCTCATCGATGAAGGCGCGGACGCCCTCGCCATCTCCACCGCCCACGGCCACACCAAGGGCGTCGGCGATGCGCTCCGCCTGCTCCGCAAGGCCCACAAGGATATCACGCTCATCGCTGGCAACGTCACCAGTGGAGAAGGCGTCGAGTTCCTCGCTGCGGCCGGCGCCGATACCGTCAAGATTGGCCAGGGCCCTGGCTCGATTTGCACGACCCGTATTGTCGCTGGCGTCGGCATCCCGCAGCTCACCGCGCTTTACGTCGCCTCCCGCGCCGCCGCCAAGAAGGGTGTGCGCATCCTCGCCGACGGCGGTATCACGAAGAGCGGCGACATCGTCAAAGCGCTCACACTCGCCGACGCCGTCATCCTCGGTGGCCTGCTCGCCGGTAGCCGCGAGGCCCCGGGTAAGCTGATGGAGATCAACGGCAAGACTTATAAGGAATACCGCGGCATGGGTTCGCACGAAGCCATGCGCAAGGGTTCCGCCGCCCGCTACGGTCATTCCGCCAGTGGCAAGTTCAGCAAGGTCGCCGCCGAAGGCATCGAAGCGCTCAAGGAAGTTTCCGGTACGGTCGACCAAGTCCTTGGCACCCTCGCCGGCGGAGTCCAGAGCGGCCTCGGTTACCTCGGCGCCGCCAACCTCGCCGAACACCGTAAGCGTGCCCGCTACATCCGCGTCACTCCGGCCGGTCAGCGCGAAGCGGCCCCGCACGACGTGATCGAAATCAAAGCCGGTTCTTAATCAGCCCATGGCCACATTCTTCCGAGGGCTTCTCCTCTTCCTTTTCGGCGCGCTCGTCGGTGCCGGGGGAATCCTGTTCTTCACGCCGACCTTCAACGTCGCCGTCAGCCGGAACCCCGGTGCCCTGAAGCCCGTTGAGTTCACCCCTGCCGCCGCCCCAGTGACGGCGGTCGCCAAGGCTCCCTCTCCGGCGCCCACCCCGGTGGTCGCACCCGTCAAGGTGGCGGTCGCCGAAGTGACTAAGCCGGTCACCACCACCGCTTCCGCCGAACCTGTGCTCGATTTCAAGTCGATCGCCGAACACCTGATTCTTTGGCCGAATTCAGTATCGGTGACGTCCGCGACCGTGGTGCCTGTCCTTGCCGATGGTAAGAAGGTCCAGGATCTCGCCCTTGAGGTCGGCACGGTGCTGCAGCTCTCGAAGGTCCTCTCCGATGGGTCTCTCGAGGTACGCGCCAAGGGCGCGAAGTTCGAGATCAAGAGCGCTCAGACGGATTTCAGCACCGAGCTCGGTAAGCGGGTCGCCGACCTGGTCGCCAAAGGCACGAAGATTGACTCCCCCTTCCTGGTGTCGCCCTCAGTCGCCGCGAATCCCGTCGTCAGCCCAGCCACTCCTGCAACCGGCGTTGCGCCCGTTGTTGCGCCGGTAGTTGCCGCCGACGTCGCGCCGAAGGGCCCGCTCACGCTGGCCCAGCGAGTCGATGTCCTTTTCGGCAACAAGCCGGACGCTCCGGCTGTCCCCGCTCCTGCCAACGCTCCTCAGGCTGCCGCGGTCGTGCCGGCGCCCTCGGCCGAGCCGAAGGCTGCCGAGAAGGGCAAAGATCTCGATCGCAAGATCAACAATCTCTTCAAGTGATCCGCCCGTGAGTCACGCGAAGATCTATTCTTGGAACGTCAACGGCGTTCGCTCAGCCCTCGGCAAGGGGCTCGCCGACTTCATCGCGTCCGCCGATCCGGACGTGCTCTGCCTGCAGGAGACCAAGTGCGAGACGGCCGTCGCTTCCACGCTCGGCCTGGCCTACCCGCACCAGTTCTGGCATGAAGCCGAGAAGAAGGGTTATTCCGGCACCGCAGTGCTTTCGAAGACCGCGCCACTTTCTGTCGCCACCGATTTTCCGGGCGATCATCCCGCCGAAGGCCGCGTGGTCACCGCGGAGTTCAAGGGCGTCTTCGTGGTCAGCGCCTACGTTCCTAATTCCCAGCGCGAACTCGAGCGTCTCGACTATCGTCTGCAGTGGGACGCCGACTTCCGCAAATACCTCGCGCGTCTCGCCAAGAAGAAGCCGGTCGTGGTCTGCGGTGACCTCAACGTCGCGCACGCCGAGATCGACCTCGCCAATCCGTCCACGAACCGACGCAACGCGGGCTTCACCGACGAGGAGCGCGAATCTTTCAGCCAGCTGCTCGACGGCCATGGCTTCACGGATACCTTCCGCGCCCAGCATCCATCACTCGCGCAGCGCTACAGCTGGTGGTCCTATCGTCCTGGCATCCGCGCCCGCAACATCGGGTGGCGTCTGGATTACTGCCTGACGTCCGACGGTCTCAAGTATTCGCAGCCCGACATCCACGACAAGGTCACCGGCTCGGATCACTGTCCGGTTTCCGTGAGCGTTCAGGCCGAGCTCTGATCGGTCGTCGCCTGTTCGCCGGTCAGTCGCCGCACCCACGGCACGAGCACGAGGAGCAGCACGGTCATCCCGCCGACGAGCAGGGCTTGCTGCCAGAAGAAGTGCGCGAGGGCCTGCGGGTCCTTGGCGTTGAACTCGGCAGCCACCACGCCCGCGAGCTTGTTGCCGAGCGCGGTGCCGAGGAACCAGATACCCATGACGAGTCCAGTCAGTTTCACGGGCGCGAGCTTGGTCATCGCGCTCAGGCCCACGGGGCTGAGGCAGAGTTCGCCGATCGTCTGGAGGAAGTAGACGCCGATGAGCCACCATGGGCTGACCTTGCCCGCGGCGGTGAGCTGCGCCGCCGGGACGAGCAGGGCAAACGAAAGACCGAGGAAGACCAGGCCCCAGACGAACTTCATGGAGATTGAAGGCTGACGTTCCCGCAGGCTAACCCAGAGCCACGCGAACCCCGGCGCGAGCGCGAGAATGAAGAGCGAGTTCACGGACTGGAACCACGACGACGGGAAAGCGAAGCCGAGCAGCTCGTTCCGCGTGAGGTCATCCGCGAACAGCGTGAGCGACGAGCCGGCCTGCTCAAAGACCGCCCAGAACAGGATGGCACAGACGAAGAACACGAGGATCGCTGCGATGCGCCGGCTGTCTTCGTCCTTACGGATGACTCCAAACCAGATGATGCCGACGATGGGTAGCGCATAGACGACGGGGTTAATCCAGCTGACGTAATCCGACGCAATCATCACGGCTAGCAGGGAAGCGGTGCCGACGGCGACCAGCGCGAGCTTGCCCCAGGGGCGCGGCGCGCTCGCGTCGGGAGCATGGCCGATATGTGAGAGCCAATGCCAGTGGCGCAAATAGACGATCATGCCGATCGTCATGCCAACCCCTGCCGCACCGAAGCCCCAGTGCCAGCTGTGTGCTGGGTCCAATCCCCAGCCAGCCAGAAGAGCTTTGAACTGTTCACCCTGCGCGAGCCAACCGACCACCAGCGGCGCCGCGAAGGCGCCGAGGTTGATGCCCATGTAGAAGAGTGAGAAGCCAGCGTCGCGGCGCGTATCGCCATGGGAGTAGAGACCGCCGACGAGCGTGCTGATGCTCGGCTTGAGCAGTCCGGTGCCGAGCGCCACGAGGATGAGCCCCGCGTAGAACGTCGGCACAGAACTGACCGCCAAGAGGTAATGACCGGCGGTGATGATCAATCCGCCGATGAGCACCGCCCGGCGCGCCCCGATAAAGTTATCCGCGAGGTAACCCCCGAGGATGCACACCATGTAGCTCGCCATGGTGTAGTTGCCGTAGATTTGCGCGGCCGATTTTTGGTCCATACCCATCCCGCCCATCGCCAGGGGGGCGATCATGAAGAGGAGCAGGATCGCCCGCATGCCGTAGTAGGAGAACCGCTCCCACATCTCCGCGTAGAAGAGCATGCTCAACCCGCGGGGGTGCCCAGCGATGCCCCCATGGTCCCGCTCGGTGTGCCGGGCTGGCGATTCGGCCGCTGGGGTCAGTTCGTGCATTGGAAGGGGTTATAAGCGGGGAAATAGGGGAGGGGGAGTCGGTAATGCAATCAGCCGACCACGACGGGTCGGCGTTGACAAAGGGGACCTAAGGTCTAGTTTTGAGACTCATTCTCAATTAGAGTGACTCCGCTTTCCCAACTTCTGCCCGGCCAATTCGGCAAGCTGGCCTCGCTCAATCCCGAGCGCGGGGTGGATCAGCGTCTGATGGCACTCGGACTGCTCCCAGGGATGGTCTTGAAACTCATCCGCCGGGCGCCCCTCGGCGATCCGCTCGCCATCGAGTTCGGTGGCCAGGTCGTCAGCCTGCGCCTCGCGGAAGCCGAGAACCTGATTGTCGACGTCTCCGCCGACTGTCCCATCCAGCGACCGCGCCAGCCGTGAGCACTCCCGAAGCAGGCCTCTTGGTCGCGCTCGTCGGTAACCCTAATACCGGCAAGTCGACCCTCTTCAACGCCCTGACGGGTTTACGTCAGCGCGTTGGCAATTACCCGGGCGTCACCGTCGCCCGCAAGTCCGGCACCTGCGACCTCGGCGACGGCCAGAAGGTCGAGCTCGTCGACCTGCCCGGACTCTACTCGCTCGCGGCGGCTTCGCCCGACGAGCAGGTCGTCATCGACGCGCTATCGGGCAACATCGCGGGCGATCGCCGCCCCGACGCCGTGGTGCTGGTCGTCGACGCGACGAACCTACTCCGCAATCTCTTCCTCGCTTCGCAGGTGGCCGAGCTTGGCCGTCCGGTGGTCATCGTCCTCAACCAAGCCGACGTCGCCAAGGAGCAAGGCCTCCGTATCGATACCGAGTTGCTCTCTCGTCGTCTCGGCGGCGTGCCCGTCGTGATGTCGTCCGCCTGGAAGGGCGAAGGCATCCTCGACGTCCGTCGCGCCATCGCGAGCGCCGTGGCCCAGCAGACGCCGATGAAGCGCGTCGCTTGGCCGACCAACATCGCCGCCGCCCTCGTCGATGTCGCATCGTCGGCCGCCGGCGACACGGGAAAGCCGGTCTCGGAAGCTGATGCGCAGCGCCTGCTCTTCGACACGAATCCTTCGACCGCCGATCGCCTAGGCTGGACCGTCGCGCAGCGCGATAAGACCCTCCGCTCCGCTCGCGACCGCGTCCGCAATTCTGGCTACAACCCGATGGCCGCTGAGCCGCTCGTGCACTATGCGCACCTCCGCATCGTCCTCGAAGGCGTGGTGACCGAAGGTGCAGGTAAGGCCGGCCGCAGCGCCGCCGTCGACCGTCTACTGCTCCACCGCTTCCTCGGGCCCGTTCTATTCCTGGGCATCATGCTCGGCTTCTTCGGCTCCGTCTTCTGGCTGGCGAAGTTCCCCATGGAGTGGATTCAGTTCGGCGTCGACGCCTTGAAGGGCGTCGTCGCGCCGCAGCTCGAAGCCTACCCGATGCTCCAAAGCCTGCTGGCGGACGGCATTATCGGCGGTGTCGGGGCGTTTCTCGTCTTCCTGCCGCAGATTCTGATCCTCTTCCTTTTCATCGGCATTCTCGAAGACAGCGGCTACATGGCGCGCGCCGCGTTCATCATGGACCGCCTCTTCAGCTGGTGCGGCCTCAATGGGAAGAGCTTTGTGCCGTTGCTCTCGGGTTTTGCCTGCGCGATTCCGAGCCTCCTTTCCACACGGACCATCGAAGACCCCAAGGCCCGCCTCGCGACGGCTTTCGTGGTACCGTTCATGAGCTGCTCGGCGCGCTTCCCGGTCTATGCGCTGATGTGCGCCGCCTTCATCGGTCCTCTCTACGGCCCGGGCTGGCAATCAATAGTCATGATCGGCATGCACTGCGTCGGGTTGTTCTTCGCCGTCCCGACCGCGTTCGTGCTCACCCGCCTCGTGCTCAAGGTGAAGCCGCAGCCGTTCGTCCTCGAGCTCCCTCGCTACCAGATGCCGAAGCCGCGCGATGTTATCTGGCGCATGTGGCAGAACGCCGCTGAGTTCGTCTCCAAGGCGGGTACGGTCATCTTCGCCATCACGATTATCGTGTGGGCGCTTTCCTACTTCCCGCGCGACGCGTCCGTCGCTGAGCGCATCAAGGCGGCCAATCCGGCGGCCTCCGAAGAAGTCGTCAAAGCCAAGCTTCAGGCGGCCTACGTCGAACAGTCCTACATGGGGCGCTTCGGTAAGGCGGTGCAACCAGTCTTCGATCCGCTCGGTTTCGATTGGAAAATTACGGTCGGCGTGCTCGCAAGCTTCCCGGCCCGCGAGGTCATTGTCTCGACGCTTGGCGTGACCTACTCCGTCGGCGAAGGCGCCAAGGCCGACAGCCAGCATCTCCGTAAGGCGATGCAGGACGCGAAGTGGTCCGAGGGCCCGCGTGCCGGCACGCCGATCTTCTCTCTCGCCGCCGTGCTCGCGCTGATGGTCTTCTTCGCCCTCTGCTCGCAGTGCGGCCCGACGATCGCGACACTCGCCCAAGAGACCGGCGGCTGGAAGTGGGCCGCGGGCTCCTTTGTCTACATGACAGCCCTCGCCTGGCTCGCCGGGACAGCCGTCTATCAGATCGTTATCCGCCTCTCATGAACCTCGAAGCCGTCATCGTCGGGGCCGTCGTGGGCGTGGCCGCCGGGTGGTTGATCCGCCGCTGGCTCGCCGCCGCCCGCCGACGCAAGGAAGGTGGCTGCGCCGGGGATTGCGGCTGCGCGACGAAACTAAAGCCGAAGAAGTAACCGAGACGGAGTTGACCAGTTGATCGGTTGGCCAGTTGGCCAGAGAAGTCACGGAACTCAAAGGGAGACCGGAAACCGGGAAGTTAGCTTCGGACATATATCCCCAGCCAATCATCCGGTCTCCGGTTCCCCATTGAGTGAGTGCCTCGGCTTTCTTGCCCACATGTCAACTTGTCAACCTGCCAGCTAGTGCTGCCGTCTGGCCCACCGGCCAACTGATCAACGGGTCAACTAACGCTGCGCTCCTTGTCCCCATGTCACCGTGCCAGCTTGCCCCCTCGCGGCTTCGCCGCGCTTACACCGGCTGCTGCTGGCTGAGGCAGTGCAGCGCACCGCCTTCGATCAGCAGCAGGCGACAATCGATACCCACGATCTTACGACCAGGGAAGCAGTCGCCGACGATGCCCATGGCGACCTTATCGGAATCCTGGCCGTAGAGCGGCACAAGGACGCCGCCGTTCACGATCAGGAAATTGGCGTGGCTCGGCGGGAGGTCGCGGCCGGCGAGGCGAATGGACTTGGGCAGCGGTAGCTCGATGACGTCGAGACGCTGGCCGCGCGGACGCATCTCGCGCAGGCGCTTAAGGTTCTCCTGCATCGGCGCGTAGTTCGGCGAGGCCTTATCGGCTTCGCTGACGGCGAGGATGGTGCGCGGCGCGATGAAGCGGGCGAGGTTGTCGATGTGGCCGTCGGTGTCGTCATTGGCGAGGCCTTCGCCGATCCAGAGGAGTTCGTCGATCGCGAGGCCGTCCCGGATGGCGGCGTGGAAAACGGCATCGTCGCGGCCTTCGGCGCGGTTCGGATTATTCTGCACGGCCTCGGTGGTGAGGAGTAGTCCGTCGCCGGAGACTTCGATGCCGCCGCCTTCGAGTTCGAACGGATAGCTGAACTTCTTCACGCCAAGGCGTGCGGCGACTTTGCCGGGCACCTGGTTGTCGAGCGAGGCCTCGAACTTGCCGCCCCAGCCGTGGAATTCCCAGTCGGTGAGAGCGAGCTCCTTGGTCTGATCGTTCTTCACGAAGATCGGGCCGTGGTCGCGACACCAGACGTCGTCGGTGGCGATGTCGGTCAGCTCGATGACGGAAAGGTCAGCCTTCGCTTCCTTGAGTTCGCGTTCTGCTTCCGCGCGCAACTTGCCCGCGGCGTTGATCTTCACCGGTTGGAATTTCGAGATCGCCGCGGCGAACTCCGCGAACTTCGCGGGGATGAGGCCGTAGTGTCCGGGCCAGAGCGCGGTGTTCGAAGGCCAAGACAACCACGTGGCGGACTGGGGTTCCCATTCCGCGGGCATGCGGAATCCGAGGGAGCGAGGCGAGGCCATGCGGAAGGTCAGTCGCGCAGCCGGCGCGTCAGGTCGCCGTAGGCGTCGATACGGCGGTCGCGGAAGAACGGCCAGATGCGGCGGAATTCGCGCTGCTTCACGAGGTCGCAGTCGGCGAGGAGGATTTCTTCCTTCTCGATGGAGGCGCGCGCGACGATTTCGCCGTATGGATCGGAGACGAAGCTCTGACCCCAGAACTGGGTGCGGCCTTCGGTGCCGACGCGATTAGTCGCCGCGACGTAGCAGCCGTTGGCGACGCCGTGACCGCGTTGGACGGTCTCCCAGGCGTTGTGCTGCGCGTGGCCGAGGGCGGCCTTCTCTTCGGGCAGCCAGCCAATGGCAGTCGGGTAGAAGAGAATCTGCGCGCCGCCGAGCGCGGTGAGGCGAGCGGCTTCGGGGTACCACTGGTCCCAGCAGATGAGTACGCCAATATCGCCGTGCGCGGTCTTCCACGTGCGGAAGCCGAGGTCTCCGGGCGTGAAGTAGAATTTTTCTTCGAAGCCCGGATCCTGCGGGATGTGCATCTTGCGATACTTGCCGAGCACGGTGCCGTCGGCGTCGATGACGGCCGCGGTGTTGTGGTAGACTTCGCTGCCGCGCGCTTCGAAGAGCGGGGCGATGATGACGACGCCGAGGCGCTTGGCGGCTTGGGCGAGTTCGGTCACGGACGGTCCAGTCTCGATCGGCTCGGCGAGGTCGAAGTTCTTCGGGTCCTGGTTGATGCAGAAATACTTCGTCGTGAACATCTCCTGCAGACCGATGATCTTGGCGCCCTTGGCCGCCGCTTCTTCGATGCGGGGCAAGGTCTTACGGACGTTCGCCGCCGGGGTGTCCTCGGCGGTGAGCTGGATGAGACCGACGCGGACGGAGTCAGCCACGGTGAGGATCGTCAGTAGACGAGTTTGTTGATCGGATATTCCACGATGCCCTCAGCGCCGGCGGCCTTGAGGGTCGGGATGAACTCGCGCGCCTGGCGGGCGTCGATGATGGTCTCCACGGCGACCCACTCGGGATTGCTCAGCGGGGACACCGTCGGATTACGCAAGGCGGGCAGGGCGGCGGCGACTTGGTCGAGCTTCGCCTTTGGCAGGTTGAACTTGAGGCCGACCATGTGCTGCGCGGCGAGGGCGCCCTGCAGCATGAGCACGATTTGCTCGATCTTGGCGCGCTTGGCGGGATTGGCCCAGGCGGCCTTGTTGGCGACGAGGACGGTGGTGGTCTCCATGAGCTGGGCGACGATGCGCAGCTTGTTGGCTTTGATGGAAGAGCCGGTCTCGGTGATATCGACGATGGCGTCGGCGAGCTCGGGCACTTTCACTTCGGTGGCACCCCAGGAGAATTCGACTTCGCATTCAACGCCCTGCGCCTTGAACCAGCGGCGGGTGGTCTCGACGAGTTCGGTGGCGACGCGCTTGCCGGCGAGGTCCTTGGCGGTCTGGACGGGCGAGGCTTCGGGCACGCAGAGGACCCAGCGGGATTTCTGCGCGGAGGCTCGGCTGTAGATCAGTTCGCAGACTTGGACGACGTCGGCGTTGTTCTCTTGGACCCAGTCTTGGCCAGTGAGACCGCAATCGAAGAAGCCATGTTCGACATAGCGGGCCACTTCCTGGGCACGGATGAAGCGTCCATCGAGGGCGGGGTCATCAAAGGAGGGGCGATAAGAGCGGCTGCTCTTGGTCACGGGGAAACCGGCTCGGGCGAATAGCTGGAGAGTGGCCTCTTCCAGGCTGCCCTTAGGCAGACCGAGCATCAATTTAGCGGCTTCCTGACTCATTAGACCATTGAGGAAGCCCACCCTACGCCCCTCCGCAAGCATTAAGGGATTGACTAAGAACCCCCCAGAAATGACCCTTTTTTACCCCAATCTTATGCAGCGCTCTCTGCTCCTTCTCGCTCTTGCCGCTTTCTTCGTCGGCTGCAAAACCGTCGCCAAGAACGCCTCCGCCCCCGTCGCCGGCGCCCCCGAAGCCACGCGCTTCTCCTGGCAGAAGGAAGCCCTGCAGGCCGATGCCGCTCCTGACGCCACTCGTGTGAGCGTGAAGTCCCTCCGCGCCGACCTTTCGCTCCTTGAGCTCTCGGCGATCGAAAAACGTGATCCGGGCGCCAAGCTTCAGCTGACCAAGGCTGGCCACAACTTCATCGTCGAAATCATCAAGGCCGACGACAAGTCCGCCGTGGTGTCCATCGTCCCCGGGCAGGCCTCCGTCCCCGAAGTCCGTGCCGGCGACGAGCTTGGCTTTGCTGTCTTGGCTCAGTAAGCGCGAACCTGGGCGTCACACCCCGGGACAGAAGGACCCGCTTGCCCACCGCTGCGGGTCTTTTTATGCCCAAACCTCAGGAAAATCACCGATAAACCCCACTTTTGCCTCCGCCGTTGACCCTTCTGGATGGCACGGCTACTGCTCGAAATCCGCGTTAGCCGATGTCCGCCTCCTCACCAAGCACCCGACTGGGTACCGCTCTGCGTAAGCTCCTCACGGTGCTCTGCGGTGTCGCCCTATTCCTGGTCGTGGTCGGCTTCCTGGGGGTCTGGGCTTTGGGCCGTTTTTCACCCAAGTTACTCGACACCACCCTTGCCACCAAGTCCGGCGCCCATCTGGCGGTGGCTGCGAACGACACCAACCTGTTCGCCGGTCGTATCGCCTACGAAGGCCTGACGATCACCAACCCGACGCGCTGGACCGAAAAAGAGTTCCTCAAGGTTCGTCGACTGGTGGTCGACCTCGACCTGCTGACTTTCTTCGAAGGTGGTAGTCAGATAGTCAACGCCGTGGAGCTCGATATCGAGCACCTGACCATCGTCGGTAAGGCTGACTTCTTGGCGGACAACAACGCGAAGGATATTTTCAACGGCCTCCGTGCCGCCACCTCGACCGGGTCGCCCCGTCCGGCGCCCGGACCGACTGGCCCTAAAAAACCCTTCCTCATCAAGCACCTCCGCGTCCGCGTCGACCGCATCACGGTCATCTCCGGCGACGGCACCGCCCAGCGCAAAGTGGTCGTCGACCAGCCCTTCGGCTACGTGTTCGAGGCCCGCGACATCACGGAACGTAATTTCGACGAAAAAGTCTCCCGGCCGATGGGGACGAAGGCGGTGCAGACGGCCGCCCAGCGGCAGCCGGAACTCCTGCTCGACCTCGCCCGCGAGCGCGTGCGCAAATCCGTTACCGAGAAACTCCTCGGCGAAAAATAATCTTATGACCGAACCTGTCTCTTCTTCCGAACCCAACCAGCCTGACGTGGCGACTCGCATCGCCGAGCTCGAAGGCCAAGTCGCGTTACTCAAGGACACGGTGTTGCGCAGCAACGCTGACCAGCAGAACCAACAGCGCCGTCACCATCGCGAGGGTATCGAGCTCCGCAAGTTCGCGACGGCTGGTCTGCTCGAAGACCTGCTCCCCGCCCTCGATTCCCTCAGCCTCGGGCTCGACTCGGCCGCGAAGCAGACCGACGGCCGCGCCGTCGCCGAAGGTTTCCGCATGGCGGTCGGTCAGCTGCGCTCGATTCTTTCGTCTCAAGGGCTCGTCGAAATCAGCCCGGTGGGCCAGCCCTTTGACCCTTCCCGCCACGAGGCCGTGGGCTCCGAGCCTAGTGCCGACATCGCCGAAGGCACGGTGCTCCGCGTCGCCCGCTCCGGCTGGTTACTTCATGACCGCGTCGTCCGCCCGGCGACAGTCTTTGTCTCCGCCGGCGCCGCCAAGTAAACTCGACCGATGGCTGACGAATATTACACCCTGCTGGGCATCGCGAAGTCTGCGTCCGCCGATGAGCTCAAGAAGGCCTATCGCAAGAAGGCGATGGAGTTTCACCCGGACCGCAATCCGGGCAACAAGGAGGCCGAGGAGAAATTCAAGAAGGTCTCCCGCGCATACGAGATCCTCAGCGATGATGCCAAGCGTAAGCTCTACGACCAACACGGCGAAGCGGCGTTCGACCCCAATATGGGCGGTGGGGCCAGCCGCGGTCCCGCGGGCGGCGGCTTCCGCGGTGCCGATCCGCGCGATATCTTCGAACAGATGTTCGGCGGCGGTGGTGGCTTCGGCGATGTGTTTGGCGGCGGCGCCCAAAAACCCGACAACGCCGGCGAGGACCTCCGCGTCGACCTGAAGATCACGCTCGAAGAGGCCGCTGAAGGCGTCGAACGCAAGATCCCCTACCGCAAACACGTTGCCTGCGCGAAGTGTTCCGGCTCCGGCGCTGAAGCCGGCGCCAAAAAGACCCGCTGTCCGACGTGCCATGGCCATGGCCAAGTCGTCCGCTCTCAGGGATTCTTCTCGATGAAACAGACTTGCCCGAGTTGCTCCGGCGAAGGCGAACGCATCGACAAGCCTTGCAAGCCGTGCTCCGGCGAAGGCCGCATGGTCGCCGAATCCAACGTCAGCCTGCGCATTCCGCCTGGCGTCGACACGGGCACGAAGCTGCGCTCGACCAGCAACGGTTCCGCGGGCCGTCGCGGTGCCCTGGCCGGCGACCTCTACGTCTATATCACGGTCACCGACCACGAACTTTTTGAGCGCGACGGCGACGACCTCGCCTGCAGCGTGCCGGTGAAGTTCTCGATCGCGGCCCTCGGCGGCAAGATCGTCGTCCCGAAGCTCAAGGGGAAGACTAACCTCAACATTCCCGCGGGCACCCAGGGTGGCACGATCTTCCGTCTGCGCGGCGAAGGCATGCCTCCGCTCCGCGGTTCGACCTCCGGCGACCTGTTGGTGCGCGTCGACATCGATGTACCCAAGAAGATGACCGATAAGGAAAAGGAAGCCCTCAAGGCCTACGCTGCCGCCTGCGGCGACGAAGCCGCCCCGGTCTCCGAATCCTGGCGCTCGAAGTTCAAGAAGTTCTTCCCTTAACCCCCTTGCCCGACGGGGGTCGGGTCGTAAGGTGAACCCATGCCGCGCGACCCCGGCCAGACCGACCGATTGATCCGCCGTCTCCGCTGGGACGAGTTGGATCGGTCATGGTTACTCCGTTTCGCCGAGTTCGCCCGCGACGAGGACCTCGCAGGTCTCGGCCTCGCCCAACGACCCCTGCGCACGGGTGATCCGTCGGCCGCCTTGCTCTCTGGTGGAGCCCGTGCCCGAGTTGTCGCCCGTCGCCCGATGGTCCTCGCCGGCCTCGGCCTGCTGGATGTCGTCTTCGCCGCCTACGGCGGGCGCTGCCACGCCAAGCCGCTTGCCTATGACGGCCAGTTCGTGCCCGCCGGCACCGCGGTGGCCGAAGTGGAAGGCCCGGCGGCCGAACTGCTGACCGCCGAGCGTATCCTGCTAAATTTCCTCCAGCGTCTCTGCGGCGTGGCGACCCACACCCGCGAGCACGTCCTCGCTTTGAGTTCCTCGCCGACGAAGTTACTCGATACGCGCAAGACGACGCCCGGCTTTCGCATGCTCGAGAAATACGCGGTCGGCCAAGGCGGCGGCTACAACCACCGGCTCGGGCTCTTCGACCGGATCATGGTGAAGGATAATCATCTGGCCGCGGGCGGCGCGACGGCTGGCGAACGGATCACGAAGATGGTTCGCCGCGCGCGGGAAAGTCGCTCCGACCTACTCGTGGAAGTCGAAGTCGACCGGCTGGACCAGATTGCGCCCGTCCTCGCCGCCGGCGCTGATATCGTCCTGCTCGACAACTTCCCGCTCGCCGACCTCCGCGAAGCCATCCCGGCCCTCCGCGGCCTGGCTTGGTCCGAAGTCAGCGGCGGGGTCAGCCTGGAATCACTTCCGCTCATCGGTGCGCTCGCACCGGATTTCGTCTCCAGCGGCGGCCTCACCCACGCCGCGCCCTGGTGCGACCTCGGCCTCGACTGGCTCTAACGACATGGCCGCGCTCGATAGCAGTATCCTTCTCGCGTTCCTCGAGGCCGACGGCGAGCCGGTCAGCGGTGACCGCCTTGCGAAGGAGCTCGGCGTCTCTCGCGTCGCGATTTGGAGCCGACTCGAACGCCTCCGCGCCGACGGTTTTACGTTCAAGGCTTCGACTCGTAAGGGCTACGAGCTGAAGTCGGTCCCGCGCGAAATCAACGCGGCGTTGCTCGACGCCCATTTACGTCGCCTCAAGGTCGCGCCCGCCGTCGAACTACTCACCGAAGTCGATAGCACGAACTCCGAGGCGGAACGCCGTCTCGCGGCCGGTCAGGAAGCACCGTTCGCGGTCCTTGCCCGTTCGCAACGCGCGGGCCGCGGCCGTCTTGGTCGCAAGTGGCACAGTGCCCAGTCCGGTAATCTCTACCTGTCTCTCGCTTTCCGTCCGTTCATCCCGCCGGAGCGGCTCAAGCCATTCACGCTCTGGATGGGCCTCGCGCTTTGCTCGCATGTCGAGCGGTCGCTCGGCCTCAAGCTCGGCCTGAAGTGGCCGAACGACCTCCAGTCAGCCGACGGACTCAAGGTCGCCGGTATGCTCACCGAAGCGCGCCTTGATGCCGATTCGGTCCGTGAGCTGGTCTTCGGCCTCGGCCTCAATCTGACTGGTCAGCCGAAGGACTTCCCGGCCGAGATCCGTGCCACCGCGGGCTCGCTCGAAGCGGCGCTCGGCGAACCCATCGACGTCAACCGCGAGGCTGCCGCCGTCATCGCCGCGCTCTTCCAGGCTTGGGAGCAGTTTGAGGAAGGCACTTGGTCGCGTTCATTCCGTAAGCTCTGGGCGTCCCACGATGTCCTCGCTGGTAAGTCCGTCCGGGTTGGCCTGCGCGGTGATCCGGTCGCGGGCATTGTCGACGGCATCGACGACGAGGGCTCCCTGATCCTCCGCACGGGCGGCGGCCGTAAGACCATCGTTTCCTCCGGCGAGGTCACGCTGCGCAAACCTTGAGCGCTTGCGCCGCCTTCACCCCTTCCCACCATCTCACCTGTGTCCCTCTTCTGTCTCGATGTCGGCAACACCCATGCGCATTGGGGCGTCGTGGACGGTCGCCAGCTACTCGCCCATGGCGAGCTGCCGACCGCTTCACTCGACACGGCATCATTAAACGCGCTACTCGCCGCCCATCCGACGAAGGGTATCGCGCTCGCGAGCGTCGTCCCGAAGGTGACCGCGGCGATCTCGCCGGCGCTCCTGAGTAGCGGCCGGCCGTTCTATCATCTGCGTCACGATAATGTGCAAGGCCTTGGCTTTGATTACCCGAAGCCGGCCGAGGTCGGCCAGGATCGTCTCGCGGATTGCGTGGGCGCTCAGCTCGTCGCGGGTGCGCCGGCAGTCATTGTCGGCATGGGCACGGCCACGACGGTCGATATTTTGACCGAGCGCGGCTACGCGGGCGGCATCATCGCTCCGGGTCTCGGCGTGATGACGCAGTACCTCCACGAGCGGACGGCGCTGCTCCCCGCCCTCGATGTCGCTTCGCTGCTCGGCGGACCAGCGATCGGCAAATCGACCGTCGACGCGATGCGCGCCGGCTGCGCCCTGGGCTTCGCTGGCATGATTGGCGCCTTGCTCGACGGCGTGTGTGCCGAACTTATCCGCCAAGGTTCGCCGACGCCCAAGGTAATCGTCACCGGTGGCGCCGCCATCTTTCTGCCTGCCTCCTGGCAGACACGCGTGACGCATGAGCCGCACCTAACCCTGCTCGGCCTAGCCGAAGCCCATCGTCGTCATTTCGTATGAGCGAACCTGATCCCTTGGCGAAGCTCCGGCGCTTCGTCCCTCTCCTCGCGGTAGTTATCGTCCTCCAGGCCGGTTTCCTGCTCTACGCCCTGTTCGCGCAGAAGCTCCCGAAGGTCTGGCCGTTGGTGGTCGGCGACCTCGTCTTCTCGGGTATCCTGCTCTTCGTGCTCTGGCGGTTCTTGGTCCGCCGTCGAGGCTAGGCCTTGATCAGCTTTAAGAGCTCCTTGCGGCGGGCCCTGATTTCGCGGCAGCCGGCCTTGGCCAAGCGGTCGGTCGAGAAGGCCTCGACGGTCAGGCTGGCGACGGCCGTACCGTAGACCATCGCCTGCTTGAGGGTCGCGAAGTCGGTCGCCCCAGCCGAGGCCAGGTAGCCCAGGAGGGCCCCGGCGAAGCTGTCGCCAGCCCCAGTAGGGTCCCGGAGCTCGGTCACGGGGTAGGCAGGCAGCATGAAGAGGCCTTCTTCGTGGAAGAGGACCGCCCCGTGTTCGCCCTTCTTGATGATGACGGTCTTGCAGCCGTGCTTACGTAGCGCATGGCCGGCGACGATCACGTTGGATTCGCCGGTGAGCTTGGCCGATTCGGAGTCGTTGACCACGAGCAGGTCGGCGCGGCGCATGACTTCGCCGAGTTTCTCCCGCTGCGTCTCAATCCAGATGTCGATGGTATCGGCGAGTACGTAGCGCGGCGCGGTGAGCTGGTTGAGGACTTCGAGCTGCAGGTCAGGTCGGATATTACCAAGCATCACGTACGGTGAGGCGCGGTGCGCATCGGGCAGCTTCGGCTTGAAGTGTTCGAAGACGTTGAGCTGCAGGTCCTCGGTGTCGCGGCGGTTGTAATTCTCGTGGTAGCGGCCGCGCCAGAAGAACGTGCGGCCAGACGAGTCGGTGAGCAGGCCGTCGAGGTCGATGCCGCGCTTGGCGAGCTTGTTGCGATCTCGGTCGCGGAAGTCATGGCCGACCACGCCCACGATACGGGGTGGCGCGAAGTAGCTCGCGGCGAGGCACGCGTACGAAGCGCTGCCGCCAAGGATGCGTTCACCTTTGTCGTGCGGTGTGACGATGCTGTCGTAGGCGACGGAGCCGACGACGAGGACGGGGTCGGCCTCACGGCCCTTGTTCTTGATGCGGGTGGGAGTGGTCATGAAAAGAGGTCGGGTCGCACGTCACGCAGACGGTAGAGTGCGAGGAGGGCGAGCGAATGCTGAGCGGAATTAGCGAGGGCCTGCGCGAGCGCGGCCTTGGGACTGACGGCGAGAACCTGGATTTCTTCGTGTTCATCCGGGGCACGCTGGACCGTGGGGCGCACGCCTTCCAGGAGCACGAAATGGCAGCGATTGGCCTGAATGGCGGGGTTCGGCGCGCAGGTTCCGAGTAGGCGGGCGCGGCCTCCGGTGAAGCCGGTCTCCTCTTCGGTTTCGCGGACGGCGGCGAGCAGCGGGTCCTCGTCGCGCTCGATGATGCCGCCCGGTGCTTCGGTGGAAAGGTCACGCGTGCCAAAACGATATTGGCGGACCATCACGAGGCGGCCGTCTTCGGTGAGCGGGAGCGCGAGCACCCAGTCGCCGGAGCGGAGCACAAAGAAATCACCCTCTCGTTGATCGAGAGGGTGATGACAGTGTTCCTTGTAAACCCGGAAAACCCTGCAGTCGGCGTGGAGCTCTTCGTGCTGGACGGACCAGCGAGAGGGCGCCGACATGCGCGAGCTTACTTGGTCTTCAGCTTCTGGCCGATGCGGAGCTTGGTAGCGTCGACACCAGGGTTGAGATCCTGAAGGGCTTTGAGCGAGATACCGGCCTTCTTGGCGATACCGCTGAGGGTCTCACCCTTGGCGACGGCATGTTCGCCGGGGCCGGCAGGAGTGGCGGCCTTACCGTTGGCGGCAGCCGGCTTGGCGGCGACCTTCTGGAGAGAGGCAATCTGTTCGGCGAGAGCCTTTTCGTTGGCTTCGGTCGACTGCTTGGTGGCGGCGAGGTCGGCGGCAATCGCCTGGACATCAGCGCTGTTGGCCTTGGCGGCGATGGCGGCGCCGAGTTCGGCGACGCTGGTCTTGGCGGCTAGGGCGTCTTCGCCAGCGAGCTGGGCAGCGCTCTTGGCCTTAAGGCCGAGCACGAGGCCGGCGGCGCCGAGAGCGAAACCGAGGATACCCACGATGAGCGGGAGCTTGGATTCGGAGGAGGAGGGAGAGATGCTGTCGTTTTCCATGTGTAGGAGGTGTTTTGCGGGTTGGAACAGTTGGAGATTAGCAGTTTGACAAGGACGGCAACACAAAATCAGACTGTTTCTTCGGGTACCGGGCAGTATCTCAATTGGTAGAGTCCCTGCTTTGGGAGCAGGGTGTTGCAGGTTCAAGTCCTGTCTGCCCGACCACCCGACACTTTTAAGGCAAGCCCAGAGACCCCTCAGGCGTATGCCAGGGCCTGTCCGTCTTTGATCACGGTGACGTGATTAGCCCCGTCTGGGCGGGTCGAAGCTTCGGTTCGCCCGATCACCTGGGCGCCGAGTCCGAGCTCAGCGGCGAGGCGCAGTGCGACCTCGGCGTCCTTGGGTTCTACGAACACTTCGAGGCGGTGCCCCATGTTATAAACCTGATGCATCTCCTTGGCATCCGTCCCGCTGACCCGAGCGATTTCGGCGAAAATGGGGGGAGTCGGGAAGAGGTTATCCTTAATGAAATGGACCCTGGAGCCGAACCGGCGGCACTTGGTCTGGCCCCCGCCGGAGCAGTGAACGAGGCCTTTAACCCGCTGGTTGCCGAGGGCCTGGAGCAGGCGCAGGGCATAAGGGGCGTAGGTGCGGGTGGGGGATAGGAGGGCTTGGCCGACCGTCAGGGTCGAGCCCGGGAGGGCGTCAGTGAGCCGGTGGGGGCCGCAATAAGCCAGTTCAGGCGGGGTGGCCTTGTCATAGGTTTCGGGATACTTCTCGGCGTAATACTTGGAGAGTAGCTCATGTCGGGCGCTGGTCAGGCCATTGGAGCCAATCCCGCTGTTCTCCGCCGTCTCATATTTCGCGCGGCCATGGGAGGCGATGCCCACGATGACGAGGCCCGGGACGACGCGCGCAGCGTCGACGACTTCGGCGCGGTTGAGAATCGCGGTGGCGGTGGAGTCGACGGTCAGCGTGGGCGTGAGGTCGCCGACGTCGGCGGTTTCGCCGCCGCCCGAAGTGATGCCGAAGCCCTGCTCGCGCAGCATGGCGAGCACATCTTCGGTACCATTGATGAGCTCCGCCAAGATCGCGCCAGGGATGGCCTTGGCGTTGCGGTTGATGGTCGAGGAAAGGATGACGCCCTTGGTCACGCCGACGCACAGGAGGTCGTCGATGTTCATGACAATGCTGTCCTGCGCGATGCCGCGGAAGACGGTGGCGTCGCCGGTTTCCTTCCACCAGAGATACGCGAGCAGGGCTTTGGTGCCGGAGCCATCCGAGTGCGTGACGACGCACTTGTTGGCGTCGCCGGTCAGGTTGTCGGCGACAATCTTGCAGAAGGCCTGCGGATAGAGGCCGGGGTCGAGCCGATCGACGGCGGCGTGCACTTCGCTCTTGGAGGCGGAGACGCCCCGGGCCGCGTAACGGCCGGAATCCGAGGAGGGCTTGCTTTCGTGCGCCATGGCTCTTGCGTGCATATCTCCGACCCTGCTATTCGGTCAACGCCCTTCTCCCACGTGCTGCAACTCTTCCTCCGCCATCCTTGGCTCCGTCGTCTCTCCGCGGCGATGCTTGGCCTGTTGCTCGGCGTTGCGCTGGTCGCCGCCTGGGGCTGGTGGAATGCGCGCGGCCTCCGCGTCCTCGCCGCCGATCTCCGTCTGGCCTACGAGACGCATGACGCCGCTGCGATGGAGCGGCTCTTCTGCTGGGACGGCGTCGACGCCACCACCCGCGCACGCATCCGCCTCGTCATCCTGCAGGAATACGAGCTACCTGTTGCCTCGGTCGTCGTCCGCCCGCTCTCCCTCCTCGATCGACAGCCCGGCCCCGGGCTCCGTCCCAATCTTCCGCCCGATGCGACGATTGAAGTCGCGTTCGACACCTCCGACCGTCTTTCGGCCGCCTATCTGGCGGGTCGAGATGGCTGGTTCCAGCACAAGCTCGTGGTGATGTTGCCCGCCAACTGACGCGGATTCTTGACAGCCGCCCGCCGCCTTCCAATTAATTACCCCCTATGGCCGACAAGAATGACAAGCGTCCCGAAAGCGCCCCCGGTAAATTCTACGTGGATTCGCAGTGCATCGACTGCGATCTCTGCCGCGAGACTGCCCCGAAGTCCTTTGTTCGCCAAGATGATGGCGGCTACTCCTACGTCTTCGCCCAGCCGACCGACCAGGAAGGCATCGACAAGTGCATGGAAGCCCTCGAAGGCTGCCCGGTCGACGCCATCGGTAAGGACGGCGAATAATCGCTCTGGCGATTCCGCTGAAAGCCCCGGACCTCCGGGGCTTTTTGTTTGGTAGGCCCCGGAGCTTCGCCTACGTTCCGACCATGGGCGTAAAAATCTCCTGCGAATACCTCGGCGACCTCCGCGTGCGCGCGACCCACGGTCCGTCGGGCACGGTCCTGCACACGGACGCGCCGGTCGACAATCACGGCAAGGGGGAATCGTTCTCGCCGACCGACCTCACCGCGACCTCCCTCGCGACTTGCATCATGACGATCCTCGGCATCCAAGCCAAGGGACTCGGGCTCGATTTCCGCGGCCTCCGCGTCGACGTCGAGAAGCATATGACGACCGAGGCTCCGCGCCGCATCGCTAAGCTCGAGGCCTCCATCCACATGCCCGCCGGTATCGCCGCGGACCTCCACGATCGCCTCATCCGCGCCGCCAACGCTTGTCCGGTCAAACAGTCGCTCCACCCCGACGTCGAAATCGCGCTGGTTTGGATTTGGTAGGGATGCGATGACATCGCATCCGTTCGCGGCCGCACGTGCGAATCTCGACCGACCGTCTCTTCTGAGCCTCTGGTTGCGCCCATATCCCCTTGCCCACGTGCCAGCATGTCCCCGCGCGGCTCCACCGCGCTAGGTAGGGTCGGGACCGCGTCACGACATAGCTGTCTCTGCCTCGGGTAGGGACGGCTCTCCGAGCCGTCCGTTCGCGGACAGACGTTCGAATCTCACTCAAGCTTCTCTTCTCTTAGTGCCCAACGGCGGGTTCGGAGAACCCCACCCTACCCAATGCCCCCAGCCAATCATCCGGTCTCCAGTTTCCCTTTGAGCGAGGGCTCTGCCTACCCGCCAACCGCTAACCGCTGACCGCCTTTACCAGTGGCGTCTCTTATGCCCAGCCACCGCATAATACGTCAGATAAAGATAGCACGGCAGTAGAATCCAATATCCGGCCTGGGCGGAGTGATAATGGTCCGCGAGCCAGCCATACCCGAGCGGGATCAGCGCGTTACCGCAGAGGCCCATAATCATCAGGGAGGCGCCGGTCTTGGTGAAGCGACCGAGGCCATCGAGTGCGAGCGGCCAGATGCCGGCCCAAGTGAGCGAGTTCGAGAGACCGAGGAGCGTGATGCACCAGAGCGAGACGTCCGCGTTTAATCCGAAGAGCACCAGTTTACCTGGCGCGAACAGCACGCCGAGCGTGGCGACCACGCCGAGCGCGGTGCAGAGCCGCAACGCCGTAACCTGTGAAACGTAGCGCGGGATGAGGGTCAGCCCGAGTATATACCCGATGATCATCGCCCCGAGCACGCAGCCGGGCAGGATTTTGGCGGCGCCGAGCGGGATGCCCATCGTGTCGGCGTACCCGATGATGGTGTCGACCGCCACGGTCTGCGTACCGACATGCAGGAAGATGCCGAGCGCTCCGAGGATGAGGTGCGGGAACTGCAGGATGCCGGTCTTGTCCGCGTTGGCTTCGGCGACTTCGGCGCTCTCGTGTTCGGTATCGATTTCCGGGAGTGGTGAAATCCGGACGAGGAATCCGAGAGCAAGGAGGGCCGCCCCGACCCACGCGTAGGGGACGACGACTCGGCGGATGAGTTCGTCGAGGGCCGCGGCTTTCTCGGCGGGGGCCATCGTCGCGAGGCTCGCGAAGAGGTCGGTGTCGGTCACCTTGAATACGACGGCCGCGAAGACAATCGGCGCAAGGATGCCGGCGCCCTTATTACAGATGCCCATCACGCTGATGCGTCGAGCGGCGGTCTCCTTCGGGCCGAGGACGGTGATGTAAGGGTTCGCGGCGGTCTGGAGGATGGCGAGGCCGGCGCCCAATATGAACAGGCCGCCGAGGAAAAGACCGTAGGTCCGCGTCATCGCCGCAGGGATGAAGAGGAAGGCACCCGCCGCCATGACCCAGAAGCCGATCATCATCCCGCGCTTGAAGCCGGTATGCTTGAGCAGGTGCGCCGCCGGCAGCGAGAATACCAGGTAGGAGATGTAGAAGGCGAACGTGACCAGGTAAGCTTCGAAGTGGGTCAGCTCACAGCCGATCTTGAAGTAGGGGATGAGGATCGCGTTTACCCACGATACGAAGCCGAAGATGAAGAACAGCACCGCGATGATCGCAATCGAGACGCGCGTCTGGCTTGGCGTCAGGTCACGGGCATGGATGGGGGCGGAACTCATGCGCGGGGTGAGGTCAGCCTGCCCGCCGCGTCGACCATGGGCAATAAAAAGACCCCGGTGTGCCGGGGTCTTTTAGTTTGGCTGTGAAGCCGGGCTCAGGCCGAGCAACCGCACCCGCCGGAACCGCAGCCGCCTTGCTTCTGGGCGACGGGCTGTTCGGTGGAGCAGCAACCGCCGGCCGATGCGCCTTCTTCAGTGGAGCAGCAGCTGCCTTCAGAGGCTTCGCTGGTAGAGCAGCAACCGCCTTCGGAGGATGATTCGCCGGAACCACATCCACCACCGCCACAGCAACCGCCGGACTGGTGTGGGTGCCCGTGGGCGAGTTCGGTGAGTTCGGCCGCGCGGACGGAGACGACCTTGATGTCGAAGTGCAGCGTCTGGCCAGCGAGCTCATGGTTGCCGTCGAGGGTCACTTCTTCGCCGTCGATTTTCTTGATGGTGAGCACACGCATACCGAGATTGGTCTCAGCGTGGAAACGCATGCCGATCTGCGGCGTGTTCGCGCCGAAAGCGGTGAGGGGCACCAGCTGGAGAAGTTTCTCGCTGTATTCGCCGTAGCCGAGCTGCGGAGGCACGAGGACGTTCTTGGTGTCTCCGGCGACGAGGCCTTCGACGCCCTGCTCGAGGCCGGGGATGATGTTCTGCGCGCCGTGGAGGTACTCCATCGGGCCGCGATCGCCGGAGGCGTCGATGATGTTACCCTGGTCGTCCTTCAGGGTGTATTCGATGGCGACGACGGTTTCTTTGGCTACGCGCATGGTGATGAGGAGCGTTGAACTTAGGCCTAAACTAGGCCGAGGCAAGGCGACAGGTATCTAAACCTTGACCGCCCCAGCGGGGAAGGCTTCCCTAATCCTCCTGCTGTTTGGGGCCGTAGCTCAGTTGGTAGAGCGCGTCGTTCGCAATGACGAGGCCGTGAGTTCGAACCTCATCGGCTCCACCAGCAGGACTCCCACTCAGGCCGACGGCGGGACTGCTTCCGGGGCTTCCTCGTCGCCCTCTTCCGCCTCTTCGTCGGCCGGCTTGCCTTTACGCTTGGCCGTATTGTTCGGCAGCGCCTCATGGGCTCGGTCGACGATTTCGGAGCCGACGGCGAGTTGCTTGCCGGCCTTCATCTTCGCACCCAGACTGACGATGGTCGTGCCGTGGCTGAAGACCTTGCCCTGCAGGGCGCCCAAGGCCTGGTTATATTCTTTGACTGCATCATTGAGGCTTCCGCCGGCCGCGGCGAAGTAGCCGCTCGCGAGGCGGATACCTTCGAGGATTTTGTGCGAAAGTTCGGTGATTTTTTCCGCCCGCTCTTCGACGTCGACCTGCTGCCAAGAGTGCGCGACCGTCCGCAGCACGGACAGCAAAGTGGTGGGCGTCGCCAGCACGACGTTTTGGTTCCAGGCGCCCTCGATCAGGGAGGGGTCTTCCTTCAGCGCGGCGCTGAAGAGGGCTTCGCTCGGCAGGAAAAGGATCACGAACTCCGGCGAGGGCTTGTGTTGCTTCCAGTATTCCTTGGCGCCGAGTTTGCGGGCGTGGTCGCGCACCTTGCCCGCGAAATCCGCCATGAGCCGGGCGCGCTCGTTCTCATCCGTGCAGGCGCAGGCTTCGATGTAAGATTTGGTCGGAGCCTTAGCGTCGACGACGATGCAGCGATTGCCCGGCAGTTTGACGACCATGTCCGGCCGCAAGCTGCCTTCCTCGCCGGTGGTGGAGGACTGGGTCTCAAAGTTCACGTACTCAGACATGCCGGTCAGCTCGGCGACGCGGGAGAGCTGCAGTTCACCCCAACTCCCCTGCTTGTTGGTGGAAGTCATCGCGGCCGCGAGTTTCCGGGCTTCGTCGGCCACGTGCTGCGACACTTCGTTGCTGGTCTTGAGGGAGCCCTTGAGCTCGTTATTAGTGCGCGTCAGTTCTTCAAGCTGGCTCTTAAAGGGAGCAAACTTCTGCTCGGCCATGCCGATGAACTGCTCCCGGCTCTGCGTGAGCTGGCTCTGGGCGGCGTTGGCAAAAGCTTCGCGCATGCGCTTCTCTAATTCGACGAAAGACGCCTTGGTTTCCTCGAGGCTGCGCTGCGCTGCGTTCTTATCTGCTTCGGCTCGCGCTACCGCGGTCTCCGCTATCGTGACGCGCGCCAAGGCTTTTTCACGCTCGCCTTGAAGCGAGGCGGTGTCCTGCGTACGACGGGTCTCCGTCGCGACGAGGAGGGCCTTGGTGCCGGTGAGTTCCTGCTGTAAAGTAAGGTCGGCTTGGTTCTGGGGCCGGGAGCTCCGGCCGAGCAGGTAGCCGACATAGCCGAGCGCGAGACCAAGGACGATAGGGGCGATTGTATCCATCGGGGTGTTTAAGAGAAAGACACTCTGCCCTGGCGCGGGCCGTCCGCAACTTATCCTCGTGGGTCGCCTTCGATCGCGATGGCGTTACCAAGTTCCCACGCGGCTTCGTACGCGGCTACGTAATCCGGCGAAGACCAGGCGGGGGCGGTAGCTTCGCCGCCCAATCCGGCGATGAAGCCATACCGGATGCCATGCGAGATTCGGCGCCGACGCGGATTCTCCCGTTGGTTGCTCCACTCGAGCGCCCGGTTGAACGCCTCATCCGGACTCGGCTCGACGACGGAGCGGCCGACTTGCCAAGCGACGACGCCGGCATGGTCGAGGTCGCTGATTTTGCGCCCAAGGGCGAGCGAGAGGGTGAGGGGGGTGTTCTGGCGGCCAGCGTCGATCTGGGCTTGGATCTGGAGGCGTAAGGCGACTCGCCAGCGTTCCTCGGTGCTCAATAAGCCGAAGTCGTAATCGGGATCGTCGGCCGCCGCATCGCGCAACTCGACCTTGGCGTACTGCCGCCACTTGGCCAACCAGGCATCCCATTGGTCGGTTCCGCGCAAGGGGGGCTTACCCAGCCAGTCGGGGAGGTCTTCGCGCATGTTTTCGGGGCTTTGACGCCTGATATGCCCTTTTTTGGCCATCCTGCAAGCCAAAGGTGAAATAATGTTCACCTTTATAGGGATTTCACTCTGTCTGCCGATGGGGTCCACCTCAAAATAACCGCTTTAAAATGGATTTTTCGTCGAACTATTCTCCTCGTTTGGTGTTATCCAAGATGTACCCCTTATCCAAGTGATTAGCCCTATTATGTCCCCACGTGCTCGGCGGGCCGCTTTGCCCCTTTTCTGCCTGTTGGTGGCCGCCGCCATGGCGCCCGCCCTGAGCTTCGCTCAAGCCGCTCCGGCTGCTGCGCCCACCCCCGCGCCGGTCGCCGCCGTGGCGGCCGCCGTCCCCCTCCCTGGCTTGAGCGGCTCCGACCAGGTTGGTCCGGTCATCCTCCGCGATGAGACCGTCGCCCAGGTGCTCGACCTGATGCAGCGCTGGACCGGTAAGTCTATCCTCCGCCCACAAGCTCTCCCCGCCAGCGCTTACACGCTTTCGCTGCCGGCCTCGATCACCCGCGATGAAGCCCTGCTCGCCATCGAGACGCTACTCAACCTCAACGGCATCGCCGTCATCCAACAGGGAGACAAGTTTCTGAAGGTCGTCCCGAACCTCGTCGCCAAGTCCGAATCGCCGACGCTCATCACGGGCCCCGCGCTCGCGCTGCCGCCCAGCGGCCGGATCGCCACCAAGATCTATACGCTCAAGCACGCCAACGCCCAGGAGTTCGTCACGCAAATCACCTCCAGCCTCAACACGACGCTGGCCGCGCCACCGATCTACTTCGGTCGCAACAACGCCTTCCTCATCACGGATTCGATTACGAACCTCCAGAAGATCGAGATCCTCGTCGCCCAACTCGACCGCCCGCAGCTTGACCTCGTCGTGACCAAGAGCTACCCGCTCAAGAACGCGATGGCGACGGACCTCGTCAATAAGCTGACCGCGATGCTTCGCACCCCGCAGGTCGCTTCCGGTGGCGCGCCGTTCCGTCTCAGCACAGGCACGACTTTCCTCGCCGACGAACGCACCAACCGCGTCCTGCTCATGGGCTCGGCCGACCAGCATGACTTCTTCGATAAGCTGATCGACACGCTCGATCAGAAGTCCAATCCGAACACGAAGAACGACGTGATCTTCCTGCGCCACGCTGACGCCCAGCAGGTCGCCACGCTTATCACCTCTTTGGTCACCGGTCAGACCACCGGCGCCGCCCGCGCTGGTAACACGATTCGCCGGACGACCCTCAACGGCGCCGCCGCCGCGCCCGCGCCAGTCGCCGCTGCTGCCGTCCCCGGCGCCCCCCAGATGGGAGCCGACGAATTCAGCAGTAACCTCACGGTGCTCGCAGACATCCGCAGCAATTCAATCGTGGTCTCGGGTACCAGCGACGACCTTCGTCTCCTTCATGACCTGATTGACAAGGTCGACATCGTTCTCCCGCAGGTCCGCATCGAAGTCGTCATCGCCGAAGTGAAACTTTCCGACAACGAGAGCAACGGCTTCAGCACCCTCGGACTCACGGTCACCAACGGCAAGCTCGTCGGTATCGGCGGTACGGGCGCCGGCTTTGGCGTTAATGGTGCCAATGCCACCTCGACCACGAATCTGCCCGCGAACACCACGCAGGTGGGCGGCTCCCAGGGCACCCTCGGCGCCAACAACAGTCTGAGCGCCACGATCGGCCTCGTCACCACACCGCGTAAGGGCGACTTGAAGATTCTCTCGGTGCCGGCCATCACGACGACCCATAATAAGGAGGCGACGCTCTTTGTCGGCGAATCCCGCCCGGTCATCACGGGCTCGACGGTCGCCGCCACCACCGGCCAAATCACTTCTACGGTCTCGCAGCGAGATATTGGTATCACGCTCAAGGTGCTCCCGCTCATCGGTAAGGACGGCGCCGTTCAATTGCAGATTTCGCAGTCGGTCGAAGATATCCTCGGCTCGACCATCCTGGATGGTAACGACCAGCCAATCATCGGCCGTCGTACGACCGATTCCTACGTGAGCGCGATGAGCGGCGAGATCGTCGTCCTCGGCGGTCTCCAGCGTACGGTGTCCACGAAGTCCACCTCGCGCCTCGGCCCCATCCCGTTCCTCGGCGACCTCTTCGGAGCCTCGACTAACACGGAAGAAAAGCAGGAGCTGATCATCTTCCTGCGTCCTTACGTGCTGAACAATTCCGCCGTCGATAATCTCGATGCCCTCGCCCGCGCCACGAGCAGCGCCATCGGCCCCGACGTGAAGAAGGTCATCGACAATGTCCCCGGCCAGGTGCCCGCCATCCCGGCGAAGAAGTAACATGCTGACCGTCGATCGGCACGGACTGCCCTCGGCCCTCGCCGAGCGCCTTTCGGACGAAGCACGCGCTTCGTTCGCCGAGGCCCCGCGCGAAGCCCGCTTCAAGTTCCTTGCCCAGGCGCTCAACCTCGACGAAGCCGCGCTCCTCGCTGAGCTCTCCCGCCTCACGGGTCTCGAGGTCCTCGAAGAACCGGCGATCGATCCGGAAGGTATGAAGATTTTGCCGGCACGCATCGCGGCCGAAGCCCAGGTCGTGCCGACGCTCCTGCCCGGCGGCGAAGCAGGCCGCCTCCGCCTCGTCACGGCCCTGCCGCCGGACACCGATACTTCCGATTGGGTCGCGACGTTCACGACCCGCCGCCCGAAGTGGTACCTCGCTCCACCCGAACGCGTCAGCGCCCTCATCAACGAGAATTACGGCGTAGGCTCCGGCAGCCTCGAGGACGAAGGCGATGATCTCCCCGCCGCCGAAGCTTCCACCGACGTCGAAGCCGACCAAGACGCCGCGGTCGTCCGCTTCGTCACTGAAGTGCTCTCGCAAGCCGTCGCCGAAGGCGCGACGGACGTCCACTTCGAGCCGCAGGAGACCAACCTCCGCATCCGCTACCGCGTCGACGGTATCCTCATTGCGATTCCGCTGCCGGACAATCTCGCCCGCTTCCAGGACGCCATCATCTCGCGCCTGAAGATCATGGCGCGCCTCAATATCTCGGAACGCCGCCTCCCGCAGGACGGGCGCATCAACTTCCGCGACGGCAAGAACGTCCTCGATATCCGCGTCTCGACGATTCCGACGATCTACGCGGAGTCCGTCTCGTTGCGTCTCCTCAACCAGCGCAAGGAGGCCTACAACATGGACCGTATCGGCATGAACGCCGAAGAGCAGGCCGCCATCCGCAAGGTGCTCGACTACCCGCACGGCATCATCCTGGTGACGGGCCCGACCGGTTCCGGCAAGTCGACCACGCTCAATGCCTTCCTTCAGGCGATCAACTCTCCCGATATCCGCATCGTGACGATCGAAGATCCGATTGAGTACGAAGTGCCCGGTGCTAATCAGGTACAGACGCGCGCCGAAATCGGCCTCACGTTCGCCGGCGCCCTCCGCAGCACACTCCGCCAGGATCCGGATGTCATCATGGTCGGCGAAATCCGCGACTTAGAGACGGCCGAGATCTCGATCCGCGCCTCGCTCACGGGTCACCTGGTTTTCTCGACCCTCCACACAAACGACGCGCCGGGCGCCATCACGCGTCTCGTCGATATGGGCGTCGAGCCCTTCCTCGTCGGCTCCGCCGTCGAACTGGTCATCGCCCAACGCCTTGTCCGCCGTCTCTGCCCGGATTGCGCCAAGACCGTCCCGGTCGACCGCGTTAAGGTCCTGCCTGCGCTCGAGGCCCTCGGCATGGATGAGTCTTTCCTGAAAGACGTCCCGTCGCTCAAAGAAGCCTGCGGCTGCCGCAAGTGTCGTAATACGGGCTACCGTGGCCGCGTCGGGGTCTTTGAAATTTTCCACCCGAAGCCGCTGCACGACCTCATCGTCGGTCGCGTTTCCAACCGCGAGCTCACGGAGAAGGCCATCGAGCAGGGCATGCGCCCCCTCGCTAAGTCCGGCTGGCTCAAGGTCGCCGCGGGTCTCACGACCATCGACGAGCTCGTCCGTAACCTGAGCTCGAACGAATAGCCCAGCGATGGCCGTCTTCAATTACAGCGCGCGCGACGCTTCGGGCGCCGTGACCGAAGGCACCCTCGAATCGCAGACGCGCCGTGAGGCGCTCCGCAAACTGCAGTCCCGCGGCCTCAAGCCGCTCAAGGTCGAGGAAGCCGGCGCCGCCGTGCGCGCCAAGGAAGCCGTCCGCGAAGGCGGTCCTTCCGACAAGGAGCTCGTGCCGACCGAAGCCGAGTGCCTGCCTTTCCTGGAGTCGATGGCCGACCTCGTCCGCTCCGGGATGTCCGCGGGCGAAGCGCTCCGCCTCCTCGCTCTCCGTCTCCAGAAATCGCGCCTCCGCGTCCTCTGCGCGGGGATCTGGTCCAAGCTCGGCGAAGGCCAGAGTCTTTCCGTCGCGATGGGCGGCTACCCGAAAGTCTTCGACGGCCAGACGCTCAACCTCATCGCCGCGGGCGAAGCCACGGGCAACATCCGCGACGTCCTGGAGCGCCTGATCACGCACTTCACCGAGCAGAAGGAGTTCAAGCGCAAGCTCATCAGTGCGATGGCCTACCCGCTCTTCATCTGCGTCATCGCGGTCGGCGTTGTCATCTTCTTCGTGCTCTTCCTGCTACCGCGCCTGCAGCAGTTGCTTTCGTCACTCGGTGGCAAGCTGCCGCTCTCCACGAAGCTGCTCATGGCCTTCGCCGATGTCTTCGTCGTCGTCGGGCCAATCGTCGTCGTCGCCGCCATCCTCACGGCCATCGGGATTGCGCGCTGGCGCAAGACGGAGGAAGGTAAGATCGCTTCCGACGCCCTGCTGCTCAGGGTGCCGCTCGCGGGCTCCTTCGTGATGCGCGTTTCGGTCCTGAATTTCTGTCATACCCTTGCGGTGCTCCTTGAGAATGGGATCACGACCGCTGAAGCCCTTCGCCTCGCGGAGAAGACCGCCCCGAACCGCGCCCTCCGCCAGCAGTTGCGCGAAGCCACCGACCGCGTCCTCGAAGGCGACAGTCTCTCCAAGGCGCTCGGCCGCACGGGCTACTTCCCGCGCTTACTTCTCGACCGCGTCGCGGTCGCTGAACAGACCGGCAACCTAGCGCCTGGCTTGCGCGACATCTCGCGTTCGTATCGCGCCGAGCTCGACCGCTGGCTCGGCACCATTTCGCAGACGATTTCCGCTTCGGTCCTCGTCGCCGCCTTCTCGTTCGTCGCCTTCATCGCCTTTGCGATCGTCGCCGCCGTCTTCGAAGTCAGCTCCAGCTTCCGCTTTTAAGGGCGTGGTCAGCAGCTTGTGCTGTCCTCGTTGCCTCTGCCTCAGGTAGGGCGGCGATTGCCATCGCCGCCGTTCGCCTCCGCATGTCCGGCTCCATCGGCCCTGGCTAAGTCCAAAAGGGTGACAGGTGCCGGCCACCTGGGAATCAGCACCTCGGGAATCGGCATTTCAGCCCTCGGCAATCAGGATCCTGCGGCTGGCTCCCGAACGGCCGCCGCCTGAACTCCCGGAGCCTGTGCCCGTCACCTGTCACCTGAAATTGAATCACCCCGCCAATCATCCGGTCTCCGGTTTCCCTTTGAGCTAGGACTTCGCCACCTGCCACCCGCCACCCGAAACGATGCCTCTGCTTCGCAGCAGTTCACCATGCCAGCAGATCCCCGCGCGGCGCCTTGTGCCGCGTCTGCCAGCCGTTCCCTCCGCACGGCCTCTGGCCGCGCAACCTTAACCCTCCATTAAGCCCGGTATTTTCCCGAAAATATAGTCCGGCCTCTCAAGCAACTTCTGCTCCTCTCCGGCGTTCCCTCTTTGTAACTTCCCGCCATGAACGACGCCGACCCCTCGTC
>Ga0209500_10000115_pt1 | contig 72874 bp, 78 predicted proteins | sample S_140212_EF_Meta_FD_187323 | JGI IMG/M metagenome (GOLD analysis project Ga0209500, IMG submission 187323) | Freshwater microbial communities from Lake Simoncouche, Canada to study carbon cycling - S_140212_EF_MetaG (SPAdes) (version 2) | ecosystem: Environmental > Aquatic > Freshwater > Lake ... | reverse complement strand
CATAAAGGAGGAGGAGGAGAAGACAGAGCAACAAACGCGATTAATGAATAGTGTGAAATGGCAAAGGTTAAAGAAAATATGGATTTTCTTGGAGATGTTCTTGAAAAAAAAAAAAATATAAAAGAAGCAATTAAATTAATTAAACAACATCAAAATACAAAAAAAAAATCTTTATTTGGTTACAGTTCCGGTCAAAACGCAACAACACGTAAGTCTGCATATGACAAATTCTTAGGAGCAGAAACATCCTCAGGTTCAGCAATAATAGCACAAGAAGCGGCTGACGCGGAGGCAGAAAGAGTAGCAACAGAAGTAGAAGCATCAAACGCAGAAGTAAAAAGAGTAGAAGCAGAAAGAGTAGCAGCAGAAGTAAAAGCAGCAGAAGTAGAAGCAGCAAGATTAGCAGGCCCACAGACAGACGCAGGATCGGCAGCATCAATTGCAGAAACAAAAAGATTAGAAACAAAAAAATTAGAACCACATACAGACGCAGAAACGTCTGTGTTTGAAACCTTTGGCAAGACAGTTGGTTCATTTGGTCAGGCAGTTGGTTCATTTGGTCAGGCAGTTGGTCAGACAGTTGGCCAGACAGTTGGCCAGACAGTTGGTCTTTTAAATTCTCCCGATATTATTGCTGCTAAAAAAAAAGAGGCTGACGCTAAAATGGCAGATGATACCGCTCAAACTGAATTAGAACAGGAACAAACTGAATTAGAACAGGCTACAACGGCACACGGTAAAGGTAACACTCAAATTTCCCAAAGAACTATTGATGAATTAAAACAAACAGTTGCCCTTGCTCAAAAAAAAAAAGATGAAACATTTGCTAAAAGAACAGACGCTGAAGCAACCACACAAAAAATATTTATTCGTGAAAAAAAAAAAGATGAATCCGCTAATGAACAATTGATTTCATTTAATTCTGTTGAAGTTGGAAAAATAAAAATTGATGAAATAATTGAAAAAATAAACTTACAAAAGATTGGAACCATTATTATAAATAATGTCCCAATCAATAATGATTTATTGACAATAGAAATAAATAAATATCCAACAGAAAGTAAATTAACTCCTGAAAAGGAGTTGGAATTAATCAAATTAAAAAAGGAAAAGGATGTTATTGATCAATATAATATGTCTAAAACAACCTATGCCAATGACACTGCCGTACTCGAACTAGAAAAAAAAAAATGTTTTATTGCTGAAGTAGAAGCATACAATAGTTATGTAGACATACTAAAAAATAATGCAAAAACAAAACAAAATGATGTTAATAATAAAATATATAATTATGCTATTGAAAAATACAAAAGTATTGAACAAGACTATAAATTATATAAAGCTGAAATTGCCACACAAACAGCACAAAAAGCAAAAAATACCGCAACAGCAAAAACAAAAAATTACACATCAAAAATCAGGTCCTTTATGGGAAATAAAAAGAATGAACAAGACTTAACCAAAGCAACCAGCGCATATAAAAACGCAGACAACGCAGAAAAAGCGCTAAAATTACAAATTGTACCCATAAAACAACCACCCGAAAGTATAATAGGCAGTCCAGAAGACATACAAAAAGAAAAAGAATTTGCTTTTAAAAGATTATCTACCGCAACTAAACTCAAAAATGAAGTGATAACTGAACCCGTCGTTAAAGAACTAATAGATACAGAATTTGTTGAATCCAAAAAAGAAATATCTAATAAAAACACTATATATGACCGATACATTACCACCTTAAAAATTAAAAATAACTACTCACTATTAGATGTAAACTCCTGGGATTATGTAATTAATTTCACAGGTGTCTTAACTGCCCGCATCAATGAACTAATACCTATAATAAAACAAAATATAACAAATTCATTATTATATTACAAATATTATAAAACTAAAACATCCGAAGATGATATTGTAATTTTTAAAAATTATGAAAAAGAAATAGCTGACGCCAAAAATTTCTTATCGAACTTAATTGTAATAAATGATAAGAAATTTAATAATGAAAAAAACGAATTAGACCAAATTGTACTTCCAATGTCGACATATAACCAAATCAAAAGTGGATTTACTAGTATGGCTGGTATGTTTTAATTAATAATTAGAATTAGTTTAACATATTATATGTATTATATATAATATGAAAAAATCTTTAAAAATTATACAAAAAAGAAAAAGAAAAACTTTGAAATTAAGAGGGGGGATGAACGCATCCGGATTAGGAATGACAACAGCAGCAGAACCAACAGTAGCAGCAAAACCAACAGCAGAATCAGAACCAACAGCAGAAGAACCATCAGTAACAGCAAAACCAACAGCAGCAGAAGAACCAACAGCAGAATTAGCAACAACAGAAGCAGCAGAAGCAGAAAGATTAGCAACAAAAGCAGAAGAAGATAGAGTAAAAGCAGCAGCAGAAGCAGCAGAAAAAGATAGAGTAGAAGCAGAAGCAGAAGCAGCAAAAAAAGATAGAGTAGCAGCAGAATCAGCAGCAGAATCAGCAAGAATAGCAGAAGCAGAAAGAGTAAAAGAAAGAGCAGAAAAAGAAAGATTAGCAGCAGAATTAGCAAAACCTAAAGATTCAAATTCGTCAAAAGATTATGTAACAGAAGAAAAACCTATTACACTTAAAGAATATCAAGCAGCGGCAGATTTTTTATGTAAAACAACTCCAACAGAGAATTTACTTAAATTATTTACAAAAGTTAAGACTCGAAAGAGTCTTGACAAACCACTACTTGATGATATTTCTAAAGAAATTGGTGTTATTAAAAATCATAAACTAAACTTTACCCAGAAGATGTTTACTACAAAAGGTAATTCTTTAAATAAAAAAAGAACTAAAATAGATGGATATATTTCAGATTTGACAAATTTAATTAGAGATGTTAATAATAGACAATCACTTCCTGCTGTTGATGATATTAATTGTAACGATCTTAAACGTCACAAAGATACCACTTTTGATGGAAAATGTACACGTTCCAAAGATAGATACGAAGAATTAAAAGATTATGATACAAAACTAATAGATTTTTCTAATAAAGCACCAGATGTATTAACAAACCTACAAAACATAGTCGAAAAACCTGAAACTATGGAAATTACAATAAACCATTATAAATTATTTGTCGAGGGTATTAAAGACTTATTAAAAAATTATAATGAATCATTGTTAAATTACCAGGACAAACTTACGCAATTAAAATTATTAAAGGCAAAAACTGAAGGTTCTGAACCAGGAAAATATTGGGGAAGAAAACAAAAATAATATAAAAGATACTTATATATTAATAATAATGTTGTCCTACGACCAAATGTTGGATATCTCTCTAAAAATAAATCGAAAAGAATTATTTTTAGAAGAAACTGTATATCAAAAACTAAATACAATAAAGAAACAATTAAATATCCATATAAATGAAGTACTAAAAAAAACAGTAATCAAGAAACAAGAAAACGCTTATGGTCAGGTATTTAAATTATTAAATAAAATAACAGATAAAAACTATGACAAAATGAAGATTGAGTTATTTGAATTAATTAAACAAATTGATTCAGTAGATGAAATAAATAAATTAACTTCTCTCATATTTTCAATTGCTAGTTCAAATTTATTTTATTCTATTTTATTTTCAAAATTATATACAGAACTGATTGATATTAATAAAGAATTCTACAAGGTGTTTCAGTTTAAGTTTGATGAATATATTGAGAATATATATAAAATTAAATATACTGATCCTCATACAAATTATGATGAATATTGTGATTATGTTAAAAAAGTAGAACAAGTTAAATCAAGTTTAACCTTTTTTATTAATTTAATGAAAAATAATATTTGTTCTTTAGATAATATTGTAAATATGTGTATATTATTACAAAAAAAGATTATATCAAACCCTGAAGAAAATGAAGAATATTTAAATAGTGTTTTTATAATTATTAAAGAATGTATTGAATATTTATTATTTAATGAAGAAATGGAAACAATATATAACAATATAATTATTCTACAAAAAAGTAAGATTACATCTAAAATGAAATTTAAAATTATGGATATGTTAGATATTATTAATAAGTGTAAATAAAGTATAAAATTTAATTATTTAACAATATATAATGGAAAGTAGTGTTGCTTCACAAATAAGCCCAAATATATATACTGCGGATATACATAAATTATACAAAGAGGATAATGAAGCAGCAAGTGAATTATATGAAATAAATATTTTTGATAATATTCTTCATATTGCTCCTGGTAAAACAATAATAGATGATAAAATCGCCTATATGTATGTGTATGCTATTAAAAATGAAAAAGTTGTAGCTAATTTAGGTGTTTATGAATTACTTACGGATGAACCAAAAAAAATGTATGATATATCCACATTCGACGAAGGAAAATTGCTATTATTTGATGTATATTACAGTAGTCCTTCAAAAATTAAAGAATTAGAAATAGTAGGAAAAGATGATATTTTTGATTATATTAAAAAGCATTTGTTATTGCCCAAGGATATTAAAGACCCTAGAGATACTCGAATTTATAATGCTATTCGTAAATTTATGAAAGAAAATGATATATCTTATCCAACAATAATGAAAATTTTTGGTAAATCTATCGATTCAGGAATTAATGTAGAAGCAATAGATAAATTAAAAGAAGCATCAACCGATGATGATTTGTTTAAAATTACGTTGGCTATATTAGAACGATATCTTAATGTTCGTTTTACATTAACAAACAAAGGCGCCAAAGTAAGTGATTTTAGCAGTAAATTGCCCGATACTATAGATAAGGTTGATATTGAACCAACAAAGTTTATAGTTGTTGAACACGATAGGTCGTTTGTATCTAGTTCTACTAAACCATTTAAAGAAACTGCTGTTGAGGAATTAGACAAAGACGAAGAATTAGACGAGGAATCAGACGAGGAAGAATCAGCAAATGAAGAATCAGCAAATGAAGAATCAGCAAATGAGTCAGCCAATGAGTCAGCAAATGAGTCAGCAAATGAGTCAAATGAAGAATCAGATAAAGAACCTGTTAAACCAAAGGAACCTACTAAACCAAAGGAACCTAAACCAAAGGTAACAATGTCAGTTAAACCAAAGGAATCGGTTAAAGAATCAATCGCTGTAAAACCAACTGAATCTAAACCAAAGGTAACAATGTCAGTTAAACCGACTGAATCGGTTAAAGAATCAATCGCTGTAAAACCGACTGAACCTAAACCAAAGGTAACAATGTCAGTAAAACCGACGGAACCTAAACCAAAGGTAACAATGTCAGTAAAACCGAAAGAACCAACTGAACCAAAGGTAACAATGTCAGTTAAACCTACAGAACCTGAAAAAATGGATGTTAAAAAAAAGGCAAATGTTCAAAAATCACTTAATAATTTAGAAGAAGAGTTTGAATTAAATTTACCTGAACCCAAAAAATTATCATTCAGTAAAGTATTAAAACCTAAAAATAATCTTAATGGCGATAAACCAGGTAAACTTAAACTTAGTGCTATAAGTGAAAAATCTGAAAAGAGTGAAAAAAGTGAAAAATCTGTAAAGAATGAAAATGTTCCAAAAGCAAAAGAACTAAAGGCAGAAAAAAAGGTAACTCCTTCCGAAGTTCCAAAAGTATTAAAACCTAAACCAAGAACCAAAAAGGAATAAAAATGTATCATAAAAAATATTAATACTATATAATGAAATATAGTATTAATAAACTAACAAAAAAAAGTAATTATAATATAAATTATATATTTGAAAATTATCCGGAATTATTAAATAAAAAAATAAAAGATACCTATTTTATTAAATTACTTTATACATTAATATATAAAGCTTCACATTTATCTGAATATACATTACAAACAAGTAATGAAAGAGTTACGCTAGAAAGTAATATGTATTTACCTGAAAATATAAAACAACATATTGAAGAGACAAACTATAATTTATATGAAATAAAATATAAAATAAAATTAATAAATGTAACCGTTAAACTATATACGAATGAAAAAATAAATGTTGAAAAATACATTTATTTCATTAATGTTATTTTAAATATGTGCGCGAATGAATCATCACAAACAAAAACAGATTTTAATATATCTTTATTTTTAACTCCTTATGAAAAATCTAAACCAACTGACATAATAGAACCTCATCATATTAATAGTGGGTTTACTAGACCTTCAACAAATGAAATTATTATTTATAGAAAAGAAGAATGGTTCAAAGTATTTATTCACGAATGTTTTCATTTATTTTGTTTAGATTTCTCTGATGTAAATATTGATTTTAAACAAATGTTTAATGTTTTATTTTTTATAGAAAGTGATTTTTTATTTTTTGAATCCTTAGTTGAATATTGGGCAAGAACAATTAATTTGGCAATTGTCTCTTATTATACAAAAAAAAATATATCCTATGAAGAATTTGAAACATTAATGAATGTAAATCTAGCAGTAGAACAAGTATATTGTTTAGTACAAATGAAAAATATATTATCATCTGTAAATCTTACTTACAATCATCTCATTAAAGAACATTGTAATTATAAAGAAAATACTAATTGTTTTTGTTATTATGTATTGGGTGCTTTACTTTTGTCTCATTACGAACAAACGATGGGTTGGTTTGTAGAACATAATCAAACTCTTTTACAATTTAATAAAAAAACAAAACACATATATTTATTTTATCATTACATTAAATCTATTTATAACTCTCCAAGTTATTTAAAACTAGTTGAAGATAAGACACATTATGATTTAGATAATGTTTGTATGACTGCCTTTGAAATTGAACTTTAATATTTTTATGATAATACTGTAATGTTATTTTTCTGTTATACTTTTTTCAATTAAACCCTTCTTATTATAAAGCATAAGTTTAATGTCTTCTTTAATTCTATTAACAAAATCATCACTTTCTTTATTATTAATATATCTTAAAAATTTTGCTTTTATCTCAGTATCCTTATTTGTCTCTAACCATTCATCCAACATTATTTCTTTATTATCATATAATTTATCTATTTCATCCTTTTTATTCGCCAAATTCCAATTATTACCATCATATACCATTAAATATTTATCTTTCATATTTGAAATATAAATATTCATATTTTCAGGTTTGTCTGGATTAAAATGAACCTTTTCTATTAATGTCCTTACACAATAATTTACTCTTTTAATACAATTTATATAATCATTATCTGTCAAATGAGAGACATCTGTATCCTTATATGCTAATAACGTAATATTATTTTGAATATTAGTATTAAAAGAATTATTTATATCTAATTTACCCATTAATTTTTCAATTTGTTTAGTTAATGTCTCTAGTTGTTTATCTTTATGTTCCAATTGTACATTTAATAATCTCACTAACTCTTTTAGGTCTTCATCTTTATTACAAGAATATTTAATATGGTAATACATTGATTGTTTATGTTTAAATATCTTATTACAATATTTACATATATGTTCTTTATCCTTGATTTGAAATTGGGGTTTTATTGTTTTTTTCCATTAAAATATGTTTTTGTGTTAATAAATGTTTATTTAGGTTTGTTTTTAAAGGAGTTTCATATTTACAACATTCACATATGTATGCCATATACATAACTGTATATAATATCTTTAATATAATATCATTGACTTATTCCTCCGTTATGTTGACTTTATATTGACTATATGTTGACTTGTTACTATTATTGTAATTGGTTATTTACATTGAATACAGTGTAATAAGTTTATATATAATATTATATAATATTATAAAAAGTAATAATAATAAAGAAATGTTATTGTAGTAGATATGAATTATATATTGTAATTGTAATAATTCCTTACCATAATTTATTACATTCCTACCTTTTATAAAGTAATAAATCAAGGGAGTGTAACGTGAAAAATAAAAATAAAAAAGTTTTTATTATTTTACTTTTTTTACTTTTTATTTATTATTTAAACATTTTTTTATTTTCAATTAAATTTATTTCGAAAAAAATATAAAATGTTTTCAAAAAAACTTTTCTCCCTTAACTAATCAAAATGCTACCTTGCTACAAAAGTAGCATTATGATGCGGATTTGCTACTTTTGTAGCAAAAAGTAGCATTACTTTTATGGTAACAATTTATTATTTTGCTACTTTTATAAAAAGATAAATAAATTAACTAATATCATAATATCATAATACAATACATAATAGGTATCATATCAACCTAAATAATAATAATAATGAAATAACAAAGTAAGTCTAAAGTAAGTCTAAAGTAAGTCCAAAGTAAGTCCAAAGTAAGTCCAAAGTAAGTCTAAAGTAAGTCTTATGATAAATGTATTAATAATTATTAATATTTTATAATAATCATATACTTAAATATACAATCATTATAATTATTTTAATTAATTTAATTAATTTTTAAAATTTACAATAAAAATAAATTTCTTTTCGAAAAAATATAAAATGTTTTCAAATTAAACTTTTCTCCCTGAACTTGGTAGTTTTGGTAAGTCTACCAGGTTTTATTTATGATAACAAAATAACATAAACTACCAGGCATCATCTTATTGTAATAGGTTAATTAATTATGCTTAGTAGTTTCTACCAAGTAAAGTAAGTCTAATATAATTTATTAAGTTTTAATTATTTATTGTTATAGTTATTATATATTGTTTGTATTCATTTATATTTATGAATTTTATAATTAATACATTGGTAGTTAAAAGTAAGTCCTTATGGTAAGTCTAAGTAAGTCTAAAGTAAGTCCTTATGGTAAGTCTAAGTAAGTCTAAAGTAAGTCTAAAGTAAGTCTAAAGTAAGTCTACTACATATTGTATTGATAATTTATATTATACACAAAAGTTTATATAATACAAAATTTATTATATGAAATACTACCAATAACAATTTATTTAAACTATACAAATTATTTATACTTTAACCAATAATACAACTATTTGTTGATAATTTTATTAACAATAAAAAATAAATTATTTTATAAAATTTTAATATTTTTTTAAGAAAATCAATGAAAATTTCATTGATTTTTATTATTTTCTTTTGAAAATTTTATAAAATGTTTTCAAATTAAACTTTTCTCCCTGAACTATTAAATTGCTACCTTGCTACAAAAGTAGTATTATGATGCGGATTTGCTGCTTTTGTAGCAAAAAGTAGCATTACCTTTATGGTTACAATTTATTATTTTGCTACTTTTATAAAATATAAATAAATTAACTATTATAATAATAACATAAAACAATACATAATAGGTAACAAATAATATAAAATATAAATAGTTATAAAAATTAAAGTAAGTCTAAAGTAAGTCTAAAGTAAGTCTAAAGTAAGTCTAAAGTAAGTCTTGGTAGTCTTATGATAAATGTATTGATATTTAAAATTACAAATAAACATTTATATAATACAATTAATATGCAACTATTTGTGTGAATAAATTATTTTATAACATTTTAATAAAAATAATAATTTTACAAATTTTTATTTATTTTCAATTAATTTTCTTTTGAAAATTTTATAAAATGTTTTCAAATTAAACTTTTCTCCCTGAACTGTCGAATTGCTACCTTGCTACAAAAGTAGCATTATGATGCGGATTTGCTGCTTTTGTAGCAAAAAGTAGCATTACCTTTATGGTTACAATTTATTATTTTGCTACTTTTATAAAATATAAATAAATTAATCATTAACATTATAACATAAAACAATACATAATAGGTAACAAATCAATATAAATAATTATAATAATAAAAATTAAAGTAAGTCTAAAGTAAGTCTAAAGTAAGTCTAAAGTAAGTCTAAAGTAAGTCTTTGTAGTCTTATGATAATTGTATTAATAATTTATTGTTAATTATAAATTTGTATACTTAAATATAAAATTAATTCTTTTTCATCATTTGTTATATTGCTACAATCGTAGCAAAAGTAGCATTACATTTATGAATACAAAATTATTATTTGATACTTTGAATAACTAAACTATATAAAATTATAATACATAACAATATATAATGGATTTTATATGTGAATGTTGTAATTACACTACACAAAAGAAGTATAATTATAACAAACATTTAACAAGTAAAAAACATAAACTTGTAGAAGGTAAGTCTAAAGTAAGTCCAAATAAGTCCTTAATTGTATTAGATAATGAATTATTTTTTTGTAAATATTGTGATAAAAAATATAAACATAAACAGTCTGTAACAAAACATATAAAATATTCTTGTACAAAAAATAAAGAAGAAGATTTAACTGAATTAGTTCGTTTATTGAATGTTCGTTTAGAAAATCAAAATACACAATTGGTTAACAAAGACTCGCAACTTGTAAACAAGGATAAACAAATTGAAAAATTAATGGGTAAATTAGAAATAAATAGTTCTTTTAATAATAATACTATAAATAACATTACTTTATTAAATTATAAGGATACAGATGTCTCTCATTTAACTGATGAGGATTATAAAAAATGTATTAAGAAAGTATGTTTTTGTGTAATGGGATTAATAGAAAAAGTTCATTTTAATCCTGACAAACCAGAAAATATGAATGTTTATATATCAAATATGAAAGATAAATATATGATGATTTACCAAAATAATAAATGGGTATTAACCAACAAAGATAAATTAGATAGACTATATGATGATAAAGAAAATATGATTGATGACTGGATACAAGAAAACAATGACCCTGAAATGACAAAGTTTTTTAATAAATACTTAGTATTAAAAAAGGATGATAAAACTATGCAAATGATTACAGATGAAATAAAATTAATGATGTTTAATAATAAGAATTTAATTGAATAATATATGAAATTTAAAGATTTTCAAAAAAGGTGTTTAAAAATATTAAAATATTAAATTAATTACTTTAATATTTTAAGTAATCTTACTTTATCAATATTATTATAATCAAACCTATATGGTTTTAACCATTGATTATAATGTATCTTTTGGATTAAGTTTTAGTTGTTTTTTACCATTAAACCCAACATATTTATGTTCAATCAATAAATGTTCAGGTATTACATAAAATACTACTTTATTAATACAATTTAACCAATAAAAGTCATTGTCTCCAATATCATAATTTTTTTGACATTTGGACCCATTGTTTTTACACATAGAGAAATTGTTTGTATGTTTTATTTTATCTATACAACCAACTTTTTCTTGTATTTTTTTGTTATCAATTTTGAAATCATATACCATTTCATTATAAGTAAATTGTAAGAAATCAATTTTTGATTCACGAAATCTATAAAATTCTTTTTCTCTTTGAGTATAAATACATATAGGTTTATCTAAATATGAAAAGTAAACATTAGAATGGCAGTGAATAAATATTTTTTATTTAACAAATAAATTATAATATTTACTCTTATATATGATTGAACCACTTATAATAGCTTCATCCATTCCCCCCCCCCAAATATGGTAACATTTGTGGATGGAACAGATCTTGATCGTACAGGTATTGTATATACAAGTAATAATCGAGGAGGATATGCAACCGATAAAGAGGATGCATTGGCATTAGTCAGGCATATGACGGCAAGTATGGGTGATGGAAAATATAGAGGTATTCCATGGGAAGCAAACGTACCGCCTGATCTTATTGAAGCCAGAAATTTTATGTTTTTTAATGGACAAGCTTCTAGATTCATTCGTATAATAAACGATGAAAATCTAGCAACAAAAATGAATGAAATGATAGAAAAAGTAAATGAAATTGAAATATGGAAAGCGAAAGGAAGACAAGCAACAGCAGAAAGACACGCAAAAGCTAATGCTAATGCTAAAAGAGGTACTAGAAAAACAGAACCTAGAAATTCTAGACCAAACACGCAACAAAAAGCATAGTCCAATTCCAAATAGTCATAATGGGTTAGATTGATGAAGATTCTATTCATTAAGTTTTTGAATGAATAGAATTTATAGACGGGATCACCGAGAATCGAACTCGGATTGGTCGTTTAACAGACGACTATACTTTTCCATTATATTATGAACCCTTATGTAAACCAGTGTCAAAATACTGACCTAGTTTACAATTAATTTTTACACTTATAACACTTAGAAACACCTCCGTTTACAATTAAACATATGTTATTTCTTTATATTTATTTTATACAACAACAGGAACAGCAACACTCTTCTCGAAATGAGGACCCATATACTTCTGAAGATTGAAGTAAGTTAGAGCATCAGTGTCAGCAAGTTTAAGGAGTTTCTTAAGCTTAGGATCAGGAAGGATAATACGACCATTATCCTTATCTTGAAGACTATTCTTACGAATGTAAGCAGTCATTTGCTTGGTGACATCGGTTCGCGCCATAAGACTTCCTCGATCACGACCAAGGAAATCAGCAAGTTCATTACTAATCTTGGTAGGTTTTACGAAACCGCTAGGAGCACGATTTCCCTTGTTCTTGTTCTTTTTAGCATTAATCTTGTCAAGCACTCGAAGTTCTTTAGAAACATTCTTCTCAAGAGACTTGACCTCTGAGCGAAGAGTTGCTAGATGAGCGCTGAGTTCGTGAAGAGACTTGTTTAGGTGGGCAAACATATCAGTGCAGGAAGACTCAGCACTAAGAGGAACAACATCATTCGAGTCGACAGGAACAGTTGTCGAAGTTGTAGTAGTAACTTCTACAACAACTGGCGCATCAACTACGGGTTCAACCTTTACCTTCTCTGCCTTAACTTTCTTTTGTGCCTTTGTGGGTGCCATTTATACATATATGTAAGACATCTTTTTATATTCATTTTACCCCTAATTAAATTACAGATTGAAATAACCAAGGCAATGCGTTTGCGGCGTCACTATTGACGAGTGTTAAGGAAGTTAAAACATAAATACTGCCTAAATTTTGATTTAATTGTAATTCTGCGCTATTAATTAGGTTATTAATAATAATAAAACAATAATTTTTAACAATATTAATATCGATATACATATTTGACATAATGATGTGTATAGGAATATTTTGAAAAGGTTGACCAAGAGGAGGACAAATTAATATTTTAGTTTCATTTAGTATTTGTGCTCTATAATTCCAAATATCGTGTAATTCGATAATAAATCGACGTAAATGATAAACATTTAGGGAAGTTAACCATTCGGGTTGTGAGTAATTACCTAACAAATCTATTTTTTGAAATAAATCAATTAACTTATCATCGATTGTCATTTTTCTAGGGCAATAATCATTTATTTCGTGATATGTTTTTTTTAATATTTTATTATAAGAAATTCGCTTTTCTACCGTGAGGATTAAATGTTCAGAGAAAATGTTACGAGTATAAGGATTTTTAAGGTCTTGTTTTTTTATAAGATTAAAAAGAGAAATAATATTGAAACCATAAATGAATCCATCAGTATCTTTGTAACTTATAAAAAAATAATAATCAATTTCTTTCATTGTCTCTGTAGTTAAAAAATCTTCAACATTATTACAAAGTGACCTAATAAAAATTGCTGGTCCTTGAGTTTTATTAAAAATACGAATCAAATATTTTTTCCATACGCGTTGTATTTTATGAATATAATAACTTTTTTTAAGAAATAAATAACATTCATTTTTGATATCTTGTTTTTTTTTATGATTCCATTTCATATTAAAATGTTCACCTATTATTTTTAATTGATGAATAGTATATTTATTTGTTATTATTTTATTAAAATCACCAAATGAAGTAATCTCAATTATTTCATTTTTATTATTGTTTTTGGGGTTCATTGAATATATAATAGGTATATATTTAATAAGTTTCAAACAATTATAAATATTTATAAATTGTAAATTGTAAAGTTATAAATTGTAAAGTTATAAATTGTAAAGTTATAAATTGTAAAGTTATTGTAATAATTACATTATTTATGTTATGAATAAAACGTGTCCAACATTAAGTTTTCGCACCATAAATGCTTTATTATAAAATTGATTTAAAGATAATCCCTTACATTATAGTAACAATGTCGTCTATCGTATCATCATCCGAGTTCATCCCTGCTCAGCACATGCTTTACACTAAACCAAAGGCAAATACTGTCGGCGGTAAGAGTGTGGGCATCCTGAATACTGCTAGTAAAAAGTCTATTCATATCCAAACGCCTCTTATGATGACGTGGGGAGCAAATGTTTATGAAAATCCAAATGGTAAAAGTTATGATATTTGTCTTCAATTTCCTCGTGATGAGTTTGGTAATAAAGGTACACAGGATTTCCTTCAAATGTTAAGGCAGTTTGAAGAAAAAGTTAAAACTGACGCACAAACATATGCCCGAGATTGGTTTGGAAAACCATCAATGTCTAGGGAAGTGATTGATGCTCTATGGAGTCCAATGCTAAAGTATCCTAAGAATCAAACAACAATGGAACCCGATACAACTCGTTCTCCTACGCTAAAACTCAAACTGCCAGCGTGGCAAGGAGAATTTAAGTTTGAATTGTTTGATACACAAAATAATACTCTAATTCCTAATGAAGATGGTCGAACACCTGACCAACTTATTCCAAAAGGATGTGAAATTGCTTGTATTATTCAATGCGGAGGTATTTGGTTCGCAAATGGTAAATTTGGTGTTACTTGGAAGTTGTTTCAAGGTGTAGTAAAACCAGTTCAAACTCTTGCTAAAGGGATGTGTCATATTAAAATGGATAATTTTGCTACAGAAACAGTAAAGGTTGATGAAACTCATACCGACCCAAACTATGACAGTGATGGAGAATCAAATGTAGTTGTTTCTCAAAGTCCAAGTCTTAATATGAGTCAACCTGAACAAAGTGACCCAGACCTAAGTGTAAGTCAAAGTGCGGCAGAACCAGAGAAGGTTGCTACAGTAAAAAAGACAATTAAATCAAAGACTGGTAAATCATAAAATATAAATATAAATGTTATAAAATCATAATTGTTTTATATGAAATATAATATTTGCTAATATAGATACATCAAAAATATTTTTTTCATTAATAATAGGTATACCTTTAAAATACTTGTCTTCATAATTATCTATTAAAAAACTTGTTCCTCCAACAATAACTGTTTTGGGTATTTCCGTTAATGAAATATAAACGTGTATATTATTATTATTATCAATATTCATATAATCAGGTATATCAGGTATAATTTTTATTATATTATTATCAATAATAATCTCATTATGCCATAAAGGTATATAACTTTCTTCAAAAAGATAAACACATTTATTTAATAATTGTTCTATAGTAGGGTTAATTTCATAATAATTATATTTTTGTATATGATTAATGATTGGTTTAATAATAGAATCTTCTAAAATATTTTCTTTAAATAGTTGAAGTAAGGAGACATAATATTGTAATTTATCATTATCTATATCATTAAAGATTGAAGTTTCTTTTAAATAATCAAACAAAAAATCATAAGCATCTTTAATGTCAATAAATGAAATATTAATATTTGAATTATTTAAATTATTTTTATCAGGATGTGTTTTTAAACAAGCCAATTTATATTTTTTACGTAAAATGGATTCATTTAATAAATGGGGTTTAATATCCAGCAATATACACGCTTTTTCTTTATTCATTCGATTAATAATGAATAAAGAAAATGTTTATTAATTAATTATAAGTATGTAAATAAAGTATAAATGATTCTAGATGATAAATAGGTCTATAATTTGTATTATATTTTTTAATAATATCTATAATTTCTTTACTTGTTTTATCAATATCTTTTTCTTGAATATATTTACATTTTAAAAGAGCATCATAAATATAATGTAAACATACGTGAATGTCACAATTGTAAGTAAGTAAACTATATAACAGTTCTCTCAATAAAAATAAATCACTATTTTTTTCTTTAATAAAATCAATTAATTGGTCACAATATATAATGTGTTGCTTAGAATAATCTGGTTGTGTTTGTTTTAAATTAATAATTTTACATTTACTTTTCAAAGTATTAGGTAAATAAGATACGTGTTTAGTAGTAAAAACAAATGTTATGTTTTTATTACGTATAAAAGTATAAAAAATATTTAATAATTCATCTTTCATTGTATGAATATTTTTACAAAAAATAATACCTTTTATTTGTTTTGTCTCAATAATAGAAGATACGTGATTAATAAATTCAATCCATATAGCATTTTCATTTGTTCCTAACAATTCAAAATCAATTTCAAAATGAATATCACTAATATTAAAATAATAATTTTCTCCATTTATTTCTAATTCTATCTTACGTTTATACTTTAAATTGGACGGACTAAAAGGTTTAATTATATTTAATGCTACCACATTTTTGCCAGAATTTTCTCCACCAAAAATAATAATATTCTCCATTAAAACAATAATCAAATGATATTTAAATATTATTAATAAATATTAATAATTTATAATTATATAAATATATATGTATTAATTTATCAAATGAATATTTATCATAACATAGGAGACATAAATTATAAAAATATTATGTTTCACAAACCAGTAACAAACAAAATACCAAATTATAAATTTTTTTATAAGATTATGTATGATACACATATATTCACATTAAATTCTGTTATTATTAATGTAAATATAGATACGTATACTATAATAGAAGAGAATAAAAAGTTTAAGGCAATTGTTCAGATTAATAACAACTTTTTAGAATCAATAAAAGAATTAGAAAAAAACATTTTAAAAAATGTTAATAGTAATAAACAGATTATATATTCTTGTTATAAATATTTGTTATTTAATAAATCAACCTATATGTTTGATAAAATACCTGAAACCATTAATTTGTCTCTTAGACTTTCAGGACTATGGGAATCCGACACAACAATTGGTCTAACAACTAAAATATATGTAAATGATTATCCATCGACAGTAAAACTGTCTAATATTACTTGTTGAATACCAACTACAATTAAGTTAAATACCATTAATATATAATTATACAACGCAAACTGGTCTGTTTTAGCAATAAACCCAATAATAGACAATACACAAATACCACATATTAAAATCGTAGAAGAATGAGACCATAAAAAGTATTGTTTAGGAACTCTGTTTTTATTTATTTTTTTATAATATCTAAAATTTAAGGTAATGCTCCATATTAAAACAATTACTAATAATAATAATGGTTGAAAAAACCCTTTTAATGCTTCCATATCATTTTTAGTAGTATCCGTTGATAAAAATAATAAACCAATTATAGAAAAAGCAATAATGAAATATCCCCATATTGTTGCCGTGGCTGGTTGAGATATACCCAGAAATATTTTAACAATTATTCCAACAAATATAAATCCAATAAATACTTGTCCGCCTTTATTTGTATCACTTAATTTATTTACTAAATCTGCTAAATCTATCTTTTGTCCCAAACTCATTTAACATATGGATTTATATTTTTTTTGTATGTATTCTTTTATTTTATCAATATCATCAATAAGTTCATTAGGAAAACTATAAAATTTTGGTTTTTTCATCTTACTTGTTTTATAAAAAATATAATAACCATTTGAACTCTTACGAATGGTTGTATTATTATTTATTTGATGAACAATATTAACATTTTTATTTTCTATATAATTTATTAATAATTTTAATTCTTCTTCACTAATATCTTGATTTACTATCCAAGAATATATATCTTCATTTGATTGAGACAAGGATGACAAAGATATACATTCTTTTTTATATTCTATGTAAAACCCATGAGGACCATCCTTAATAATAATTGGGTTTTTTTTATATAATCCGCAATAAAGAGAATTATAGGATGGTTTAGGTTCATTTATAGTAATATTATTATAATCGGTTATATCTTTAATCGTTTTTTTTAACAATGTTAAAGATTCATTTATATTCTGTTCATTATGTTCAACCGAATCTAAAAATAATTCCATTTTTTTAGTATAATCATAATCAAAAATAGTAAAATATTTATAAGAAAATTCAATTACTTTACTTCCTAATTCTGTAATCATTAATTTATTTTTCTCTTCTATTATTTTATTTTCATTATTTATTATAATATTAGAATTATCTAACATATAATGTGTAAGTAATAATTCCTTGTTTTTAATAGTGCCTTTAACAACATATTTTTCTAATGATTCTAAAATAGATGTATAAGTAGAAGGTCTACCTATATTTTCTTTTTCTAATTTATTTATAAGTTGTGCTTCTGTATAATGAAGATGAATATTTGAACATTGTTCGAAAGCACTAATCTTAATACATTGAATTGAGGAGACAAAATTTAAATAATTAGACCAATTTACCAAATTATCACTTTTATTCATTTTTTTCCATCCATAAAATTTTGTCTGAGAAGAAACATATCTTAAAATAATATCCATAGGACAATTAATATCATAATTAGTTAAAACACTAGAAGAAGTAGACATACAAGACTGTAACGTATGTTTATAAATAAATTCGTATAATCTATTTACACCAGATTCAAATGAATCATTTAAACTAGTTATTATAAGATTTGTTACACGAATCCCTTCGTGAGTTTTTACATCTGTTGAAGGACAACCCACATATTCTTCTCCATAATTTTTAATTATATGTTTATTAATTTTGTCTATAAAAACATCACTATAACTAGGTGTGTCAGTTCTCATATAAGTAATAAAACCATTTTCATATAATGTTTGAGCATTTGACATTGTTTGTTTAGGACTCATTGATAAATATTGACTTGCTCTTTGTTGTAAAGTAGATGTTATTAAAATAGAAGGTGGTTCATATTCTACTATTTTACTATCTTTTTTTTCTACAATAAATTTGTAATTTTTACATAATTCTAAAAAAGGTAACACTAACTCTTTATCAATTGGACACGAATTGAATTCAATATTGTTTGTAAATGTTCCTATTATTTTATATTTTGTATTATAAGATTGAGACAAAATAGTTTGTTCTTGTGACCATAACATATGAAGAGCAGGTGTTTGACATCTTCCAGCACTTAATTTATGTTGTATATATTTCCATAAAATAGGAGAGATAGTATAACCAATATATAGATCTAATATTTGTCTATACTTTTGACTAGTCACTTTATTCATATTAATTGTTGTAGGAATGATTATAGCTCGCTGTAAGGCATCCCTTGTTATTTCGTGAAAAATAATACGTTTTGTATTTAAAGGAAGATTACAAGCATCACAAATATGCCAAGCAATTGCTTCGCCTTCTCTATCATTGTCAGTTGCTATAATGACATCATTAGTCATTTGAATTTCTTCCTTTAACATTTTAATTATTTTAGATTTTGTAATAGAATATTTTATATCCATTGTTAACAAATTAATTTGAGACAATTTAGTTAATGCTCTAAAATGTCCACAAGTGGCAACAACTCTATATTTGTCTCCTAAATAACCTTCAATTGTTTTACACTTTGAAGGTGATTCTACAATGACAAGAGTTCGCATAATTATATACATCTTAATTATATAAATATGTTTATATACAATTCATATTTTTATATTCATTCCAACTAACAGGTAATGCTTTTCTTTCATTAGGTGGTTTATCTTCAATAATAGGGTCAATATACATTTTTTTTAATAATGTTCCAATTTCAAAAGATGCTTCGTGTTGGTTTATTAAACCTTCTTCGATTTGTTTTAAATAATACAAAAATTTATATAATACCTTAATGTCAACCTGATCCTTGAGTAATTTATTATATATGTTTGTATAGTTATCAAATAAAAACCTACAATGTTTTAAACATTCTTTATCGATTGAAGCAAAATCATCAACATAATTATCATTTAATCTTTTTTTGATTTTTAATATTGTATTAATTTCTTTTGTAATAAGTGAACTATGTTTTAATTCTCTTATTAAGTCAGTATTATCAACAGAATCATTTTGTTTAATCATTTTGTCAAGTTGTATTCTTTGTTCTGAATTCATTTAAATAATTTAAATATTTTATAATTAAAAATTAAACCAATTATATACTTTCTACCTTTTACTTTTTCTAGATTTACCTTTAACAAAACCAAATTTACCTTTTTTGGTAAAAAACCCATATTTTTCTAAACGTTTCTCTTTTTTCGCAGTATTATGTTTTTTACGCGAAACAATTTCTCCGTGTTTATTTTTCATTAAATCTTTTTTTTCTAAACCTCCCGTTGTTTTTTTACAAGTTCCGTGAAATACTTCTGCTCTTGAACCAAATGTTTTCATATAAAATAAACAAAGATAATAATCAAATATAAAATTAAAACCCATACAATAAATTTTGTCCTCCTTTATAACCACTTGTACTACAAATACTCATATAACCAAAATTACTTGTAACAGTTACAACGATTGGATTACGATAATAATTTGTAAAATCACTCCAATAAAAATCATATACTGCTCCATCAGGTCCATTATTCTTACTTGTATTAAATAATGAACCCACATAAGATATATTTGTATTATATTTATTCATAAACGCAATAGGCGTTGAACTATAAAATATATATGTTCCTTTTAACATTGTAAATAAATTTGTAGAATTATAACCATTTATGACAAATTTGTTTAAACTATCTAATGTTATTATATTACTTGAACCGATTATATTTGGAACATTATTTATAAACTGTATTAAATTATAACTTTGGTCAGAGACAAGAACTGATGTTTGACCAGTATATGAATTTAATGCTACCTTACTTGTATTAAGAACTACAATCGGGTCATTTGTTATAGTATTAATCGTATCTGTAAATGTATATGAATGTGGGATTTTATTATCATACGCAGAACCATATACTAATAAATTTCTACCTCCTGCGTAATTTTTATAAAATGTAAAAATAGATAATGTTCCAAAATTTCCTAATATACGCATAACAAATACACCTGAATAAAATTTATATACTGATGAATCTGGTCCTATTCCTTCATTATACGTTTCTCCTGTAATAGTAACTAAATTTTCTTTACCTTTATTTAAAAACGTAATAGGAGTCACACTATAAAAAATGTATGTTCCTTGATACACTCCATATTGTGTAGTAGTTAAATTATAATTATAATTAACATCATTGTTTAATGTAATCATATTATTTATTAGACCAACCCTTGTTTGACTATATAATGTCTCTATCGTTCCATTTAGGTTATGTTCTTTATGTATTTCAGGTTGAGAAGGACCTTGACCAAATATAACAGAATTAAATGATTTTAAATAACCATAACTATAAGAATATAAACTAATAGGAGTAAATGGTTCATAAATAGTAATTTTAACTATATCATAATAAAAAAAATATGAACCATCAGAAACAGTGGAGACAACATTTGAAGAATAACGAAATAATTGATTCCCTGTATATTGTATACTGTTTTGCTGTCCATTGTTTAATAAAGCAACCGCAAATGTCTTTGGAACACGTAGGTAATATGTTCCATAATTAAACATATATTTATAATTTATTGAGCCCGAAAATCTTGTATAAAGTGTGTTAGAAATAGAATAGGATGGACCTTCATTTTCATAGGTAACTAAATAACAATCTTGATTAACTGCTAGTGTTGTATAAGAAAAAATATAATTCACAATATTTGTAACAACTGGTATAAATTTATTATAATACCCCCAATAATATTGATTATTTAAAGAAATTAAATTATAAATATATAAGCAATAATAGTTTGGAAACTTATCCATTTGTAAAACTACATTTGAACCTGTTGTTCCTGGTATACCATTATAAATAAGATTATTAAAAGGAGTTCCATCCTTATTTATAGATAAACAAAATTTTGTATTTAAATTACTAGGGTCTTCCAAATTAAATTCATAATTTAAAAAAGCAGACAAATATTCTCCTTGATAATTTTTTATTATAAAATAAGGATTATTGGTTATTAACATTGTAACAACATAAAACACCTTTGTAATTGTTAAAGAAGAGGTTACAATAGTTATATCCTTAGTTGTTATGCCATATACTATATTATATTCTTCTGTAGTCAAATTACCTAAAATACTTTCAATCATATCATATAAATCAGCGATTTGTTTTCCGGTTTTACCACAAGATACTAATTTATTAAAATATAACATATAAACTTTATATTTCAATATTAATAATAATGCTTTATTATTTGCGTAATCTAGAGACAATATCGTAATGTAATAAGAAGAAGTTCTTGAATTGTCATAACTAATATTTGTTCTTGAGCGTAACATTTGGGAAATAAGCATTTTTTTAGATATTCCGCTTTGTTGTAAATTATATACGCAATTTGTATTACATATTTTTTTCATTTATAATAGAACTGTATAAAATTGATTTAATAATATATTTTAATTAATAATGTAAAATGGCTCTTGAACAGCAATACCAACAAAAAACCGATAAAGAACATATTTTGGATAACCCTGATACTTATATTGGTTCTATAGAAAATGTTAATGGACCAATGTATGTTTTGTCAGAAGGAAAAATTGTTCAAATGGATATTGATTACAATCCTGGTCTATATAAATTATTTGATGAAGGTATTGTGAATTGTAGAGATCATCGTATAAGAACAGAAGCAAAGAAAAAAATAGATGATACAACTGAAATTGTAAATTCTATTCATATTGAAATAAATGATAATAAAATCACAATGACAAATAATGGTGATGGTATTGATATAGAAAAACATCCTACTTATCAAATATGGATTCCAGAATTGATATTTGCTCATTTAAGAACATCTACTAATTATAATAAAGATGAACAAAAAACTACAGGAGGAAAAAATGGTTTTGGTTTTAAATTAGTTCTCATTTGGTCTACTTGGGGAGAAATAGAGACAGTAGATGCTAAACGTGAATTAAAATATTATCAAAAATTCGAAAATAATTTGGATATTATACATAAACCAATCATTACTCCTTGTAAAAAAAAACCATATACAAGAGTATCTTTTATTCCTGACTATGCTCGTCTAGGCGTAGAAGGTCTAAGTGAAAATATGATTAAATTATTTCAAAGGAGAGTTTATGATATTGCTGGAATTACCAGTAAGGACGTTAAAGTAAAATACAATGAACAATTATTACCTATCAAAGATTTTAATCAATATATTCAAATATTTAATGACCAAGACAAGGTGTCAGAAAGTAGTGATTGTTGGTCATATAGTGTATGTCTAAGTGATGAATTTAAACAAGTATCCTTTGTAAATGGTATTTTTACAAGTAAAGGAGGAAAACACGTTGATTATATTGTTCAACAAATTACCAAGAAAATGGTGGCGTATATTTTAAAAAAGAAAAAGATTGAAGTTAAACCATCTATTATTAAAGAGCAAATTACTATCTTTTTGAATAGCACCATTGTAAATCCTTCGTTTGATAGTCAGACAAAAGATTATTTAAATACTCCTTCTTCTAAATTTGGTTCTTCTTGTGTAGTAGGAGACAAGTTTATTGAAAAACTAGGAGCATTAGGTGTATTGAATACATCTTGTGACCTAAGTGAAGTTAAAGATAAAAAGGAATCTAAAAAAACAGACGGTTCAAAATCAAAGACCATTCGAGGTATTCCAAAGTTAATCGATGCGAATTATGCTGGAACCAAAAAATCAAATGAATGTATTCTTATTTTGTGTGAAGGAGATTCAGCAAAAACAGGAATTGTATCTGGTTTAATGGCACAAGACCGTAATGTAATTGGTATTTATCCTATGAAAGGCAAACTATTAAATGTTAGAGGAGAACTTCTTAAAAAAATTAATGAAAATAAAGAAATTATAGAAATTAAAAAGATTTTAGGTTTGGAAACAGGAAAGAAATATGAAAACATTGATGAATTGCGATATGGTAAAGTATTGTTTATGACGGACCAGGATTTGGATGGTAGTCATATTAAAGGTCTAGGCATTAATATGTTTGAATGTTTATGGCCCACATTACTTCAAATAAAAGGATTCATTGGTTTTATGAATACTCCTATTTTAAAAGCAACAAAGGGAACAAAAACTATTTCCTTTTATAATGATAATGAATACGAAGCTTGGAAAAAAGAAAAAGAACAAGAAAAAAATGGTTGGAAAATTAAATATTACAAAGGTCTAGGAACAAGCACGGGAAAAGAATTTAAAGAATATTTTGAAAATAGAAAAATAGTTGAAATAGAAGTTGAAGAAAAAGATACATCTGATATGGATATGTTATTCAATAAAAAAAAGTCTGAATTAAGAAAAGAATGGTTAACGAATTATGATAGAGATGCTCACGTGGATACAAGTTTATCAAAAATATCGTTAGGTGATTTTATTCATAAAGAAATTATTCATTTCTCTAAATATGATTGTGACCGTTCTATACCAAATTTAATGGATGGTTTTAAAGTTTCTCAGAGAAAAATTATATATGGAGCATTTGAAAAGAATTTAGTTCAAGAAATTAAAGTAGCACAATTCAGTGGTTATGTATCAGAACATTCTGGTTATCATCACGGAGAAGCAAGTTTAAATGGTGCCATCGTTCATATGGCGCAAGACTTTGTTGGTTCCAATAATATTAATACTTTAATGCCGAATGGTCAGTTTGGAACTCGTTTACAAGGAGGTAAGGACAGTGCTTCCGAAAGATATATATTTACTAAATTAAATATACTTACTCGTTTTATATTTAAGAAACAAGATGATGCGATTTTACATTATTTGGATGATGATGGCACACCAGTAGAACCAATCTATTATTTACCTATTATCCCTATGATTCTAGTAAATGGTTCAGAAGGAATTGGCACAGGTTTTAGCACTAAAATACCTTGTTTTAATCCTAAAACTATTATTAGTTATATTAGAAATGTTTTAAATAAAAAGGAAATAACTGACATAGATAAAGAATTTATCCCTTATTACAGAGGGTTTAAAGGAACAATCGAACGAGAAAATGAGACACGCTTTATTACCAGAGGTATATTTAAAATAACAAAAAATAAAGTGGATATAACTGAGTTACCTATTGGAACGTGGAATGAAGATTATATTTTATATTTAGAGAAGTTAGTAGAGACAGGTGTAATTAAGGATTACAAGGATTTATCAACAGATAAGAATGTAAATATTCAAATTATATTAAAAGATGATAATGATGATATAGAAAAAACGTTGAAAATAACTACTACATTATCTATTTCAAATATGAATCTATTCAATGAAAAAGAGAAATTAACACATTATGATAATGTTTATGAAATTATTGATGATTTTATTGTAAAGAGAATTGTTTATTATGAAAAAAGGAAACAACATTTGATTAAAATATTAGAGAAGGAACTGTTAATATTAAAAAATAAACATAATTATGTTCAAGAATTATTAAATGATACAATTGACCTACGTAAAAAAACAACAGAACAAATCAATGAATTGTTGAAAAAAAAAGAATATGTAAGAATAGAAGAATCATATAATTATTTAATTAAAATGACAATGGATAGTGTTTCTATAGAAAATGTAGAGACACTAAAGAAACAATATGGTATTAAACAAAAAGAATTAGATTTAATTACAAAAACTCCAATTGAAGACACGTGGCTTAGTGAATTAAATGATTTGGAACAAATATTATAATTAAAAGAAATGTTTTAAAACTAATTCCTTGTTGTTATATGTGCTTAAAGGATTTGCTAAAGGCACTACCAAGGTTGACGCATCATATTTATATTGTAAATAACCTTTAATTTCCCCATATATTTTAGGAACACAATAATCAATAACAATTTTATTTAAATCAGTTATTTGCTGTGTAAGATTATCCGGTTGATGTAAACTATATTCTAAAAATATAGAACTCATAATAGAATTTAATACATCATTACTTTGTCTATCTATAATATATTTTTTATTAGAAAGAACATATACGCCCGCCTTAATACCATTTTGTATAATATTTATATTTTGATGGGAAAGAAATAATTGAGACAAGTTACTTGGTTGAAGGGTATGTTTAATTGTTGTATAATAATTTGTTTTATCATCTGTTGCTATTTTATCCTGTAAAAAAAGAGGTGTTCCCGATGTTGTTAAATCAATACGTCCATTAATGTCATTCATTTATTATATTATTATATTTTTTTAATATAATGGAATTCTACAAAACACTCTTTGTAGGAACAATTGTATTTTTAATAATAACATTGGCTGTTATGGGATATTTTATGTCTATAACAAATGGAAAGGTTGCTTTCCCTCCAGTATATGCTAGTTGTCCAGACCATTATTCTTTGAATGATGTATCATTATGTGTAGCAAATCCTACATTAGATGTTGATTCTTCTTGTAATAATTTAAATTTTACAACAGGGTTTGATGATGTTGGTTTTAATTTTGATAGTGGTTTGTGTAAAAAGAAATTATTTTCTCAAAAATGTAATATAACGTGGGATGGAATAACAAATAATGGGTCATTATGTTATAGTTAATTGTAACATAATACGTTAAATAAGTATAAATATTTAATACTTATTTAATAAATGGAAAATCTATTAAAATATATTAAATTAAATAAACCAATTTACATATATGGTAAATCAAGCACAGGTAAAACAACTCTTTTAAAGAATATTGAAAATTATAATGTTTATTATTTTTCAATTCAAGAAATCAGTTCTTATGATGACCTTCTTACTTATACAAACCCTTCAATTGTTCAAGTAATGAATAAAAATACATCTAAAACAATAATTATAATTGATGATATTGATTTTATTCAAATTAATGAAAAGAAAATATTAAATTCATTTATTAAACAATTCAAACAAGAAGAAAAGAAAAATAAACCAAGAAATTATACAATTATTTTTTCTGGAACAAACTATTATGATAAAAAAATAAAAGAAATTATTAAATTATGTAATGTTATAAAGTTAGAGGTATTATACAAACCATTATTGTATAATAATTATGAAAAAAATATTCAAAATAGCATTAAAAAAATTATGAATAAAGAATTTACGAATGATTTCATTATTGAAAATGAAAAAGCAACTCAATCATTATTATTTCACGAAAATATTATTGATATTGTAAAAAAGGATGACCTTAAATTTTATTATCAATTTCTAAAAAATTTATGTTGTGGAGATTATTTTGACAGGATAAGTTTTCAAAAACAATTATGGATATTTAATGAAATGACTTATTATATTAAAATAGTTGCGAATTATCATTTATTTAACAATTATTCAATATTTTCTAAAAAAAATGTTGAATATAGATTTACAAAGGTTTTAACAAAATATAGTAACGAATACAATAATAACACATTTATAAATATGTTATGTAATAGATTAAATTGTTCTAAAAAAACATTATATTTAAACCTATTGAGGCATAATTTAGAATTATCTGCTAGTGAAGAAAAAAGAGCAAATAATTATTTTCAAATAAAATAATTTCAAATGAAATAATGTTGAATATTTTTATTAATAATAACTTCATTTAACCTTTTGAGTTCATTATTTAAGATTTCATTATGTTTACGTAATTCTAATGTCTCATTCGTTACATTTTTTAAGGCATTAATAATCTCTCCTGTTTGTAATACTCTTGTTGTACCATCAGGATTTTTAATAGTTACTTGAGGTTGACCTTGACTTTGACTTTGTATCATCCTTTCTCTATCCTTTTTTTCTATTTCTGCCAATACTTCAGGCTTATTTAAAACACTTCCTGCTTGATAATTTTCTAATAAGGGAGGAATTTCTTTTATATAAAAATCCAAAAGTTCTTTATTTTTAATAAATGTAGAAGGAACTAATGCTGATTCGTGACATTGTTTATTTTCTGGATTAATAAGTCGTCTTTTATCAAAAGTATTTTGTTCGTGAGAAATAACTAATATTGTTTTTAAAGGGTCTAATTGAACAAAAGGAATTGTATAATTTTTTAAAAAATGTTTTTCTTCTGCTAATAAAGCATTATCTTCATAACTTGTTTGTTTAAGTAGTTCCCTTTTAAAAGCAAATGTTCCTGCTGTAGAATGATTTGGTCCATATGGGCCAAAACGATACATTTTATTTAATGTATTAAACCATATATATATTTCACTTGAACCAGCACATAAGGCACTACAACCAGTTAATTTTTCTACAGAATGAGATATTCTTTCTACAGGATAATAATCGTCATCATCCATATAAACGATAATATCATCATCATTCTTAAATGAACATTGTTCATGCATAAAATTTCTTTTTCTACCTAATGTCATTTTTTCTACACTAATATATTTTACAAATGGTATATCTTTCAATAAATCTTCTATTTTATCTGTTCCGTCATCTACTATAATCCACTCTATTTTATCCTTAGGATATTTTTGTGCTAAAACACTATCTATAAGACCTTTAAAAAATGGTCGTCTATTAAATGTAGGTGTACATATGCTTACTCTAGGTAATTTTTTAAAATTTGTTTTGTTTTGTTTGTTTTTTCTCATTTATTATAGTATTAACCTTTTGTTTATATTATAATTATTTTGTGGTTACAGTAAATACCTTATAAAAAAAGGCAAGAATTGCAATTCCTATATAAATGAAAGTTTCAGTTTCACTTAATGTTTTTTTTACAACAGAATAAACAGATAACAAAACGACAGCTATAAATATAAGACTGTCATATTTGTTATTTTCATTTGGTGTTGTTATTGCTGAATTAAATAAACCTTTAATTATCTCAAATGTTTTTATTAAACATACTATGATTGGTATAAAAAAAAACAAAATAAATGATGAGTAAACATTAGTAAGTTGTTTTTTATTTCTAACTGGCGCCAGTTTTTTTGTAGCAGACCTTGCCCTGCTTTGATTTGCACGTGAACCACCTACACCACTACCTCCTCCACCACCACCTTTACTTTTACTTTTACTTTTTCCCATTTATTTATAATAATATAATATTGTTAATATCCTAATCATTCTATGATTTGTTGATCAGCCTTTGTTTTTTTTAGCCTTTTTTCTTTTGTTGCGTATAGTCTTAGGGTCAAACTGACCATACATAAAACTTATAAAGGTTTTCAATGTTTTAAAACATAAATATAATGTAAAAAAGGATAATACATTTACTTGAATCGACATATTCATCGATAATGATTTTAATAAAACAAAAATAAATCCAAATATAGAAGGAATCATAAGAAATACAAAAACCAAAAACACAATACAAAATAAACTTATAAACAGATTTATAGGAAGGTCTAATAACATATTTTTAATATAATCATACTTACTCTTACCTTTAGGTTTTTTTCTACGGTCCATTTTAAAAAGTCTTAACAAAAAAGGAGAGACATACTTATCTTTCGCCAAAGTTATAAAATGAATACCTATAAATATTGTAACAAATCTTACAATTGTTGTATCCATAAAGGATTTGGAAATTTTATGTGCGGTATTTATCCAAGAATTTACGAAATATTCCATTTCATATAATAAAAAAAATACCCATAACCAAAACATACTCATACTTCCTCCATTTAGATAACCTATGTTGTTAGCATAATTTATGAAATATTTAGAAAACCAACCAGTTGGTTCTGTATTTGAAGGACTCTTCGACAATGGTTTACAAAATGAATTCGGACCTGCCATAACTGTATTTAAATCACAATCATGTTTCGAAGATACATAATAAGTTGAAGATTTATCTATAGGATACAAAACATCAGGGTCTTTATTTATTAAATTTAATATACACAATATAACAAATATAACAATGCCTATATGGGTTATATCCACAAAAAGGGCAGAGAATAATTTACCATAATTATCAAATGTTGCTTCAATAGAACTTTTTGATTCGTTTACCATTATTTAATATATAATATTATTTTATAATGAAAATAGCATTAATATTACTGATTATTATAATTGGTGCGTGTTTAGCAAATAGCACATTAGAACCATTCGTTAGTAGAGGGTCTGATTATAATCCCGCACAATATATGTCTAGCGAATGTCCTTGTTTATCTTGCGTAGACCAACCCTGCGTTTCCCCCTATAAAACGTAATATGTTATATCTTTCTTCAATAAAATACATGTTATATGTGTGTGTATATAAATTTTGTTTATTTGTTACTCCTACAACTTGCCCTTCTGCGTCACACGTTACACTAGATGTTGATGTTATATCAAAAGGAGGAATTATTGTAGTAATATCTAATTCAACTGTTTTAAATCTACTTAAATTAATTGCTCCTGAAGGTTGTAAATCAAAAGGACTTGTATTTAATGTATAATTATATGAATATAAACCATCATTAGAAGAACCATTCGACATTTTATATTTAGTTATATAATTATATATACCCGCATCTAAATCAGTCTCTCTATATTGTCCATCAAATAAAATTGCCATTCTTAATAAAATATCTTTTACATTATCACCATTTAAGGTTTGAGTTATATATATATTTGTGTTTGTTCTATTTCCAGCAGTATCCTTAAAATTATATAATGGTCCTATTGTTCTACCAATAAATGTTAAGTCGCTTGAACCAGACGGTCTAACTACATCATAAGGTAATATATTATTATAAGACCAATTAGAATAATTAGACCATTGATTTCTTAGATAAGCATCACTCCTCCTAAAATAAAACATCCAATTAGACACTAAAGCATTAGAATCTAATTTAACCCTATTGCTTCCTGTAATGTTTAAATATTCATTTTCTTTAATATCCTTTATTAAATATTTTTGTTCATTCAAAGCAAATACTTTTGCTTCATCACCCGTTAAAAAACAATATGTTGCTAATAAATTTACGTCTGAATCCCATACAGTTGGTTGAACAACATATGTATCTGCCCTTAAGGTAACGTCTGTAGGAGGACAAAGAAATCTATACATTGAGTGCTGTTCTACAGAAAAGTTTGGTTGTATTTTATTTTGAACAAAATTGTTTGCTGTAAGTGTAACATCATTAATAACAAATAATTCTCTTATCGGTTTAAGTGTTATATCTATTTGAACTTCACTATATTGTAATGCTACAAGAGGTAAGGCAACCTTGGTTGAATGTCCAAACCAAAAAGGTAAAGGAACATATATTTTTCTTCCTCTTAATGAAGGGTCAGGAATAAGTTTATCAGGAGCAGAATACGCGCTGGGATATTTAAGATAACGATTAAAAGCAACTGAAGGATTATTTAATTCATATGTATTACCTGTCATTTTATTGAAATGTTCTTTTTTAGATGAAGAAAAATCTCTTTCCATACTATTTTTGATATATTCTCCACTAAATTGTTGAATTTTTTGACCTCCTATACTAATAGATACATTATTAATTATATTTGTTCCTAAATCTTCTATCCAACAAAATTCATATGGTTTCCATACGTCACCCACAAATAAAGGAGGCGAAATAGGACTCCATATATCAGGCAAATTAAATACTAAATAAGTATCTAATAATAATTCAGCATTTCTAGGAACTTTGAATGTAAATTGGGATTCTTCATTTAGTTTTAATGTTCTTTGACCATTATAATCAATCCGAATATTTTGTAAACCAAAGTTGGTATATTTTGCGTATACATATTTAAAAAAAGTTTTACTAGGATTTCCATTTAATATAATATTTTGATTCCCGTAAGAAATTATATTTAATAATCCTCCTGGCATTTAATTTATATCAATACTTATTTTCTATATTAATAAATATATATTTAATATAATGGCAAATACAGAAATCAACCAATATAAAAGTTATATATCTATAATAGCAATTGTTGGAATAATGTTAGTATTGATATTTTATATATCACGTAAATTAGATTTAAAAAAATCAAATTGTGCTAAAATTGGAAAAAATACAAATTTATCATTGTTACATACTGATTCACAACAAATGTTAAGTTCATTTTTTATTAAAACAGCATATAATTGTTGTTGTACTGGTAATTTTAGAAATGATTATGTTGATTTGTGTTCTTTAATAAATTGTGCTGGTCAAGGTGTAAGAGCATTAGATTTTCAAATTTATTCTTTAAAAAATAAACCTATCATTTCCGCATCTACTGTAACAAGCACTAACTATAAAGAAATATATAATTATTTAGATTTTTATGACACGATGATAAATGTAAAACGTTATTTCATTGATGACCCTGCTTCATCCGCGAATAATACTGACCCATTGTTTTTAATTTTTAGATTATATAGCACAAATACAACTATATATGACAGTATGGCCGACGCTTTAAATAGTGTTTTTGGTTTCGCAAATCCAACGGGTAATATAATTTATATGGCATCATCTAAATTGATTTTAGATAATGAAACTTTATCCAATTTAAATAAAAAGGTTATTATAATTGTAGACCCTACTTATGGAGATCCAGCAAAGTTTAATTCTAGTAAATTAAATTGGTATAATTCATTAACAATGGGAACACAAACAAATAATGTTTATAGAGAAAATGACGCAATAATTAATGTTTCTGATATATTAGCAAAATCTACTACACATTTATCTTTTTTGTATCCTGATGTAGGACTTTCTTCATCAAATTATGATTTTATTACAACTGGTATATTTAATAAAATATCATTTATTGGTATGAATTTTCAGACAAACGATAAATGGTTAACTACATATACCACATTTTTTAACAAAAATGCTTTTATCGACAAAACAATTACTCTTGACAACGCAAAATCTGTTAATGCTGTCGCATATGCGGCATATCAAAAATATATGTAAATATATGTAAATATATGTAAATATAATGACATAGTATAATGGAAGAGTTACAAACCGCTATAACAGAAAATTTAAAGTATCAAAAAAAAATAAAGAGACATAAATATACTAAACCTATACTATTTAATATAATAGACCATTTTATTTCTTCAAACCAACTGATTTGTTACGGAGGTATAGCAATTAATACAATTATACCTAAAGAGCGATTCTATGATGAGGTTGATATTCCAGATTATGATTGTTTTACTAAAAATGCTATAAAGGATGCGAAAGAATTAGCAATACAATTAAGCAAATATGAAACGGTAGAAGTCAAAGCAGCAATGTTTAAAGGAACATATAAAATTTTTGTGAATTCTATACCTATGATAGATTTTACTCATATAGAGAATGATTTATTTGATAAAATAAAATATGAATCTTTAGTCATAAATAATATACATTACGCACCTCCTAATTATTTAAGAATGAATATTCATTTAGAATTGTCTCGACCATTAGGTGATGTTAGTAGATGGGAAAAAATTTACAATCGTCTTGATTTATTAAATAAATATCACCCTTTTATTTATAACAAAAATATTATTAATATAGAAGTAAAACATCCTACAATATATAATAAATTAATTGAAAAATGTAAAAAATGGGTAATATTTGGAGAATACGCAATGAAATATTTTAATTTACCTAAAAAATATAATGTATCAAATTCAAATATATTTATTTTAGCAGAATCATTGGAAGATGTAAAAGTTGAATTAAATCAAAATAATGACCTGAGAAATTATAAAATAAAATCTTATTCCAATAAATTTATTAATAATTTTTATGAATTTTCATTTAATGATGAACCATTGTTATATGTTTTTATAACCAATTCTTGCCAATCTTATAATGAAATAAAAGAAAATGACAAAATAATTAAAATAGCAAATATTGATACATTGTTAATGATTTATTATGCTCTTTCTTTTATACAACCACCTTCCTTAAATATAAATAATTTATTAGTATATTGCTATTTACTACAAAATATGAATAATAAAAGTAAATTTAGTAAATTTAGTAAATTTAATAAATTAACAAAACGTTTTAGTTTGCCTTGTGTTGGTATACAACCAACATTTGAAGATATAAGAAGAGAAAGAGACAACATGTATAAAAAATATAAAAAAACAAAATCGAAAAAGATTTATAATGATTACTTTTATCAGTTTATACCTAAACAAACTAGGAAAAGAATATAAAAAGGTCGCTTCATATTAGGTAATGAATACAGCATTGTATGAACGAATGGAATTATTTATTTTGAATGAGGTTGATTATGCGGTAAATAATGGTTATAGCAGAAGGGCCAGACGATTTATGAGAAGGAATTTACAAAAAGAATTAAATAAGTTTAATTATTTAATTGTTCAAGATGAACAAAATAATGGTTTAAAATCAGATGATTATGACCCTTATGATTTGTCTATTAAAATTAATAAACATTTATATATGTGTTTATCTGCTGTATATATTAGTAGTTTATTTGTGTTTTATATTTGGATTAGTAAAAATCTTTTTGATTTTATTACAACAAATAATCAAACATATTCATATGAACAAACTTATTCTGTTGTGACATATGTTAACAATACAAATGAGTTTGAGTTCTAGACTAATTTATATAATTCATTTAAACATATTTATAATAATATAATAATGAACAGAGTTGAACAAATGAAAAAAATACAAAATGAAGGATTAGAATTATTTATTAAAAAAAATATTGATTATGGAGATGCTTTTGCTAAATATGGTATTATAGGTGTATTAATGAGAATTGAAGATAAAATACAACGTTCATTATCAATAACCCAAAATGGTGTAAATTTAGTAAATGATGAATGTATAAGAGACACCTTGTTAGATTTACACAATTATTCCGCAATGGCATTAATGCTAATACCATAAAATGCTAATACCATAAAATGCTAATACCATAAAAATATTAAAAAGCAAATCTATAAGAACTTAAATCAATAATTGAAATAAACAAAAATAAAATAGTACTAAAAACAACTGAATAAAAAACCAATCCAGTTTTTGTTGTTGTTCCATTTGGGGTCTTCAAAAACTTACCAAATATAACTTCTAGAATATCCATAATATAATTTTTAACTTTAACATCACTAAACAATAAAAATAAAATAGTTGCTAAAATAATAACCTTATGCGATTCTTTTAATTCAAAATTAGATGATTTATTTATAGGTTTAACCTCCTGAAATCTTACGTGTCTTTCCTCATTTACTCTTACAGGGTCCAACATATGAGACAAACTTGAATTTAATTGTTGTTCAGGTAAATCTCTATTTTCAGGAGGATTATTATCAATAGGTAATTCATTGATATTTGTTGTATTCATATCCATTATAAAATAGTAAATTATTGCTTTTTACTATTTTATACTAATAATTTATAATCCTACAATTTATAATCTTACAATTTATAATCCTACAATTTCTTTATTCGTATCACACGTTTCCATATGTTCTGTTGGTGTAAAGCATTTATTATTATATTTTATAATTTTTTTTTCACTATAATCAGGCGCTTTATATACAATACAACTCTGACTGTCACAACTCATTTTAAATATACACGATAACCCTAAACCCAAGACAACGGATAAAACGAAAATACCTGATTTACTTCCCAAAAATTTTTTTATTTTTAACATTTATATATCATTTTATTTTTTTGGTTTTACTAACGAATAATGAATGTTCATTTTTGTTATTAAAATTAGATATAACAGACATTACAATAATCCCTATATTACTTCCTAAAAATTTTTTCATTCTTATATAATACATAACACGTTATATATATATATATATATATTATTTTTGTATTTGTATATTTTGATACAAATTATGATCAGATGGACATTTTGTTTCTTTCATTTCATATGTAAAACAATTACCTGTATGGTCTTTGTATTGGTATTGGTCAGTGTTGTCTGGCGTTGGATGTAAAATAATAACTTTTTTATAATCATCACTTATATAAATATAAAAAATACCTATAGCAAAACTTATTAAAAATATACGAAAATCTACATATTTAAACAACATTTATATATATTAATTATATTAATTCTTCTGCGTTAATAATTACCTTAACATTTAAACGTTTGGTTAAATTAATCTCATTATTGAAAATAGGACAATAATCTTTAATTAAAGTATTATATATTTTTATATTTTGTGTTTCATCATCACCATAACTAGATTTAATGTTTGTAATACAACTATATTGGTTTATAATAGAATTTATTTGTTTTTTTATTTCATTGATATCTATATATATTTGTTTTTTATCATCCAACTCAGCATCTTTATAAAGCATCATTTTTTCTTCAATTGTAGCATTTAAAGTGTCAACCTCCTGATTTTTTCTTTCTCTTTTAAGTTTTATTTTAACAACTAATTTGTCTCTTTCACCCTCTAAATCTTTAATTTTTTGTTCTAAAGAATCATAATCATCCATTTTATCAGACAATTGATACAACACATCATATTTTAATATTAAAAAAGACCTTTTTAATTCAATAATTTTTTTTTCTATGTCATTCAAATAATCCTTATTATATTGGAAATGTATACGTTCAATATCAAGAAGAATAGGTTCATATTTAGTTGGTTTTTTTCTTTTTAATTTTTTTATTTTGGCAATTTTTAATGATTCATAATATTCTTCTAATTTTTCAATATAACTCATTATATTTACATAGGAATATTTGTATATTCTTTTGCCTTTAATTTTTGAAAGGTTTGTAATTTTGATAAAATATAATGTTTTTTCTTATTATCCTTAATTTTTTGTTCTATTATGTTTTGTTTTCCTTTATATTTTATAAACAATATAAATGATATTAATCCTCCTATTAAACAAAATAACATTACATTCATCATATTTGAGTTTTTTATAAATTTATCGTTCTTACAATTATTTAATTGTTGATTCATAATAGTTTTAATATTTGATTCAACTAAAATAGGATTCATTTATAATATTAGTATTTTAATAAAATAATAATATAAATGTATAAATCATAATGACTAAAGCAACCAATATTGGACCATTAAGTATTGTTTCCTATTTTTCATTTACACTAATATTTTTTATTATTAAAGGAAAAATTATGCCAGGTGGAGGCATCACATGGATTATTATATTTTTTTTTATTACTGGTTTTATTCAATTTATGAATAATCTATATTTAACTAGTAAACCAGAAATGTGCGGGGAATATAATATACCTAATGCCTTTTTTGCTACTCTTATACCTTGGACCTTTATTTTTGGATTAACGTGTGCGTTTTTGATTTTAATGCCTGGTTGGTTAAGAGTTTTTTCAAATACATTTGGGAATTCTATAGCGGAAATGGCAGGATTAAAAGAGGTTGCTTATTCGGTGTTGGGAACAAAAAACGCAAACGAACAAAATTTTGAGACAAGAAAAATTATTGAATTAATTTATACAGACCCTACTACAATCATTAATGAAGTAGACATAAATGATTATGATTCATCTATTCATAGATGGCCATCTTTAGAAAAGATTCTTACATTTGTTAATTCCCCTACTAAAATGGGAACTCCTAACCCTAGTATAAGCAATTTACATAAATTGTTATCTATAAAAGAAGATGTAGGTTATTTTGTATGGTTCCTTTTAATAGGAGGTATTTCTATTCTTGTCAGCACAAATACTTTATTAATTTCTAAATGTACTAGTTCAATTTAATGGATTAATTTTAATAAAAATCGTATTATATCTTAAATGTATTACGTATAACACAATAAAATAGGAAATTATTGCCAATAAAATGCTTACTAACCATAAAGGCAAAATTGTTGTATTTTTATAACCTACACCAAACTGTCTCAAAGACCCTTTATATCTATCATAAATAATTGATGGTTTAAAAAATATAATCAAACTATATAAACTTATATAAACTATTATAACAACAAATAAAATATTGACATCTAACATTTAATATAAATGTAGATTTTAATACAAACAATTAGTACATTTCATCTCCATCAAAACCTTCTTGATATTCATCATCTTCCGCCATAAATCCTTCATATTCATCTATGACCTCGACCTCTCCTTCACCTTCTAAAGGTTCTTCTCCAATAAGCGCTATAACTTCATCCGCCGCAGTTTTGTCTCTTGAATAAGTTTCCTTATCATATTCAAACATACTTTTTTGTAATCCTACTCCCCATTTTCCTAATTTAAGATTTTTCATAGTATTTTCAGAAACTAGTTCATCATTTCCTAATTGAGCAAAATAAGCAGTCTTAATTTGTGTTTCACTCTTCTTTGACAATTTTATTTCATACTTTATTGTCGTTAAATCAAAATCCAATGCTCTCTTATTTTCGTGATTAAACAACATTGTTATTGCATCTAAATATTCTCTGATTAGTTTACTTTTGGTTGATAGATAATCATAATAAATACTTGTAAAAATATATAAATAAACAAGATATTTTGACTCAGGATCTCTAATACTCGTGTTTAACATTTGTTTGTATTTGTCCAAAGGATGTTTTAATAATAATTGTGATAATTCATCATTTTTAAAATACCCTGTCAATGTTCTATAATAAGATGATACAAAAGTATCAATGTCTCCATAATGATACTCAGATAATTTCCAGTGGTCACACGTAATTTTTCCTTGATTTTTTTTAGATGTTACCATCTCAGAAAAATTAATAAGAGATTGTATTTTGTTATATATAATTTGACTCATATAAGTGAAATGTTCTAATTCTACTGGTATTGTATAATTATGTTTTTCTGTTTTAAATTCCATAGATAAACAAGAGTCATACATTTCTGTTTTTGTAATTTTTAAGCATTCTCCTTTTTTTTGTGTTAACATTTTATATGCCTCATTTTTAACTTTACCTCCTCCTCTTATGATTTCAAATATTGGGTCTATTGGTTCAAATGGCACTATTTCTTCTTCTTTTTTAATTTGTTGGCGAACTATAGTTGCGGAACTTTTTAACATTTTATATAAAGTTTCATCATTCATCTCGTATCCGTGTTCTTTTAATTTTTGTATTTTAACATTTAAATCATCATTCTTATTATAAAATTCCGGTTTTTTTATATCAAACTTTGTTAAAGTAATTGGTATAGGGATAATATTATCAAAATTAAATAATTTAATTAAACCTACATATAATGTAGTATCATCTAATGCGACTGACATTGATGTAATAGTTTTTTTAGTATTTTCATAAGAATACATTATTAAATGTTTTAATGCCTTATTTTGTCTTTTTTTTAATTTTAATAAACGCTTTATTTCTGTTAAATCATCTACAATTGAAGGGTCCTTTTTGGTAAAAAATGTATAAGTATTATTTATTTCATTACAACAAGCATTTACTAGATATGGTTCTTGGTTATGATTAATTAATATAGGTGGTTGTTTTTCTACATATCTATTAATTTTATGTTGAATTATAAATGACCAATAATATATTTGGTCATCATAATTCCCTGTGTCCTGCATTAATACGGGTCTCATCTTTTTTAATCTAGGTAAAAATAATTTCCAAGATGAATAAGGTATTTCCTCTATTTCTTCTTCTTCTTCTTTTCTTCTTTCTTTTAATTTTTCTTCTATTTCAATATTAGTTAAAAGGAATTTACTAATAAATTCGCTAGATTTCTTTTCTAAATCATCCATTTTTACTCCTTTTATACTGTTAAATGGAGGGTCGGGTTTTTCCATTTTAAACACAATACAACATAAATAGGTTAAACCTGTATGCCCTTTATCCGTTAAAGGAAAACCTCCAAAAGAAAATTTACAATTTGGAAATGGTTTAATAAATTTAATTTTACCCTTTGTTAATGTTTGTATATAAACAAGTATATTACTTATAATCGATATAACATATACATAATCTATTTCGGCAGGATTTTTTATACCTCTACTTGCCAATACAAATGTATTATTCACTCGTTTTAATAATTCTTCTGTTTCATCCTCTTCCAAATCCGCTAATCCAGCATATTTAATTAATACTCTTATACTATTACGTATCCTATTTTCTTCTTTTGCTTCCTTAAAAAATTCATCTACTAATGGTTTGTCTATTGTTCCTCTACTAACATTTTTAAATCCTCCATCTGTATATCCTTCATCATTATCAAAATCTAAAGTTTTAATAATGTAACCACTATATTTATCAACCCAAGTATCACCATTATCACTTAAGGTTCCTTGTTCCAAACAAATTTCTTCAAATGCTTCGGCATATCTATTGGTAATCAGAAATGCTACTGATAATTTATTGAAAAATGTAGGTAATAATTTAACGTTGGTATCAACACAATAATACCAATAAGGGTCCTTCATTTTTTTGGTATATCTTTCAATAAACAATTGTATTGCCTTGTATTTTACGTCTAGTTGATATGTTTGTAATATTTTGTCTCTTAATTTGCTATGAGGAGAATCGATATGACCATCTGTTTCCTTTTCTAATTCTTCTTGTTCTAAATATATTTTTTCGTTATTATATTTTAATTCCTTGTATAATCTCTTTTTGATACTAATTTTTAATTTATTTTTTAATTCTTCTCTTGATTCTTCATTATAAAAATGTCTTAATTCATCCAATAATAATTTATCTTTTTCAATATTTCTTATCATTTCCATAATTTTTTTATTGTAACGCTCTTCTTTTTCAGCAACATCACAATCACCCTTAATGGATACAAGTTTTTTTGCTAATACACAAGAACCATCATCAAAAGGCAACCATTTTTCTTGGTCCCATACATATCGTTTTTTTGTCTCTTCTACATAAGCAATATGTCCTTTTATAATTTTATTTTTTAATATATATTCTTTAATTCTTTTAAATACATCAGGAACAAACATTTTAGGATTATATTTCATATCATTTTGAATAATGGAATAAATATTTTCCATAAATATTTCGAGGCCTCTGTTATATTTTTTTAGTCCTATTAATTCTCTATGAAGAAGTTCAAGTGAATTAATATATGCTACTTCATTTTGTTCTTGTGCGTTTTGTTCTTGTACATCTTGTTCTAAAGGAATATCTTGTATAATAACCTGTTTATAATTATCCATTACCATCTGTTCTTCAGAGTGATACATTTTATTTATTCTTTTTTCTAATGGTTGTTCTTTATCACTCTTTATGGTTTCAATAATTTTTGTAATTTCTTCTTCATTTATTTCATTTGTTAATGATTGATGTTTTATTACATAATTAAAATTATAAAATTTATATAAATCTACTTCCGCCATTTTAAATATTTCGGTAGGACTATAATATTTATCTAATTTTTTGTCTTTAACATATTCATTAATAATGTCTGTAGCAAATTGTGATTCTTTAACTTTATAATTATGTTGTTTTGTTATATATCCTTTTCTAGTTTTCATTTCATTTTGTTTTATTTGATGAACTGTTTTTTTTATTAATGAACTCATCAATATAAAATTTGGAGCGGTTAATTCATTAATATTCATAATATTTAATCCTTTCAATACTGACATCATATTTACATATTTGGCATCCGTGTAACAATCTACAAATGTCCTTAAGGAAGGTATAATCTTTTTAATGTACGAGTCAAATGTCTCTTCTTTATTTTTATATACAACCCTTTGCCCATCTGTATCACAAAACATATTTACAAATTTATTATCTACTGTAAAATTAGTTGTTTCATATAAAAAAGGGTAATAATGGCATAAATTCAAATCTGATTTATTCATAATACTTGAACGGTCTTGATTTATTTTTGAGTAATCTATATAAAATTTAGGATGAGACATTAATGAATCAATAACAAATGTTTTATTCATTGATAAAGGGTAAGTTTCTATATATGCCAATTCATATTTTTTTGGTGTATATAATAATTGATTTTTTAATACCTTATTATGATATACCTTGTCATTATCATAATTGTCAAATATGTTTTGTTTATCCTTAAAAGGTATACTGTCCTTGAATAATGTATCTCTCATATTAATTAACCACTCATCGTCTGATTGTTTGTAATAATTTGGTCTTGTTTTGACATCATCTTCATCCAGAGGGTCCAAATTAATTTCTATATTTTTTGTTATTGGAACAAATAACTTATTTTTCATTGATACTGTTGTATTAAATATTTGGTCATAATGTAAATGATTTACATATATACCATCAGAAAATGTAGTATATTTGTCTCTGAGTTCAGTGTAACGTGTCATCATTTTATGTAATGTTTTCATTTGTCTGGGATTTCTTTCTTCCAATGGAACATACATTAATAAATTTTCTAAAAAATCATTTTTTTGTTGTTCGATTGAATAAAAATATTGTGTCTCTTCCAATTCAATCTCTTCTTCTACTACATCTAATATACCATCTTCAATCTCTAATTTATTTTTCTCTTTCTCTTTTTCTTTATCCTTAGGAAAAATCTTTTTAATATTTTTAATTTCTTTAGGCAACCCTCTATCCAAAGGTATATATAAAATTTCCTCTTTTACTTTTACTTCTATTGTATAATCATTTATATCAAGTATTTTACCACTTATTTTATCTAATTCGTCTAATTCATTTATTGCGTCTGGTTCTTGTAATTGTATATCTATCCATTGGTCTTTCATTAATTTGTTTTGATTAATATAACCTTTTGTGGATGGTTTATAAACAATAATTATTTCAATAATGGATTTATCATCTAACGATTGGTCTGTTATACCTAATGTGACCGTTTCTTTGTCCGTTATAAGAACTAATTTATCATCATATAAACGGTCAACAAAAAAATATTTATCATCATAGGTTGAATCACTAGAAATAATTTTTATAACATTTCCATATTCTATAGATTCCATTTTACATATATCTTTTATTTTTTTCTAAAACTTTGTTCTATTTTATTATATATTCTTTCGATTTGTTCGGTAACTTGTGACAAATCATTGACAATCTTATCAAAATCAACTATATCTTTATAAGCAAAATGAACATAACAATGAGTATCGTGTGGATGGTCCTTTTTAAAAGCAACATAATAAATCTCTTTAGCAAACATATAAAATAAATATTTTTCTATTAATTTTCCAATTGTATAATCATCATTTTCGATTCGAATATAATATAATGGTTTAATTGATGTAGTATCTTCAAATATACCATATTTGTCGTGAGTAAAACTTGTTTCAGTTAAAGCAGATTGTTTTGTTAAGAATGTATTTAATTCAGCAATTTTCATTTTAATATATTCACACGCCTTGATAACAATATCCTGATTTTCATATACTCCAATTGTTCCTACTGTCATTAAATAATGAAATGGTATAAATATTCTTTGAGAATCAAGAATTCTAAAATCTCTTTCATCTTCCTCCTTTAATGCCAAACGTTTAACATCCTTTTCTATTTTAGCATCATCCTTCATATTTACAAACATACATTTAGAAACCACATTCCAACAAGAATCTTCCTTGGCAATGCCCGTATCAAAATCAATTGTCATTTTAATTTCTTCTGGTTCATCTGTCTCTGATATTTTTGACATTAAACAACAAATTGGAATATAACCACCGCTAATAGGGTCAGCAGGAAATAAAGTATGGTCTTTAATCTCCTTGTTTGATTCTTTATTGAATAATTTGAAATCTTGTGTTGTTACATATAATGTTTTGTTGTCATTATTTGCGACGCTTAACCTTACTTCACAAGTATTTTTAATACTTTCAAACCTGGCATCATTAGGTTCATAAATAGGAATACAAGAAATACGATGTTTTATATATTCATTATTAAATTTAGTATTATTTTTTGTTATTTTAATTTTATTTGAATGGTGAGGAAATCCTCTAAAAACTAAACTTTCTATTTGGGTTAAAATAACACGCCTTAAAGCATTTACAACGGCAACATCTATATTTAATAATTCAAATGTAAGATTCTCTCCATCTGCCAAGTTTAATACTTGTTCATTACCAATGTCTGGATTTGTATCACGATTAGTATCACGATTCATCTTGTTATATATGATTGTAACATTTAAGTTAAAATCAATTTTATAATTATTATATTAAACATTTATGTGTTAAATTTATCTAAACAAATAAATTATAATAGTTTAAATGGCAAAACCTGAATTATACTTTAGTAAATATTGTAAACATTCTTCTAAAATTCTGGAAGAATTAAACCGTTTAGGAATGGGACAAAAGTTTAATTATATATGTATTGACAAACGAACCGTTAAACAAAATATTACTTATATTTTAAACCCTGATGGTTCTACATTTCCTTTACCTCCTATGATTAATCGTGTTCCTGTTTTACTTTTAAAACCTAACCACGAAATATTAAGTGGAGACCAAATTTTAGAATATATTAAACCACAAATGAAAAATATTAATGAAGAAAAGACAATGTTATTTAATGAACCAAATCCTTTTTCTTTAAAGTCTGACCCTGGAGGTGTAATGAGTGATAATTTTAGTTTTTTAGATACCCCAGTTAATGAAATGTCAGCACAAGGCAATGGAGGAATGAGACAAATGTATAATTATTCGGCATTAGATTCAAATCAAGAAATACCTACACAACTTGAATCTGATAAACAACCAAAATTAAATATGACATTAGAACAATTAGAACAAGAAAGGAAACTTATTTAAATATATTAAATTATAATTATTAATGTCTCCTATTGGTGATTTTAATAGACTCTATTTTGATTTTATTCAGTTTATTAAATTACATTTAGAAGATGACCCTAATTTTAAAACATTTTATAGAAAAAATATATTAATGAAAGAGGTAAATCCTAAATACTTTATTCATACTTGGAATGAGCGTATTACTAAATTGTATTATGAACAAATTAGCAAATTTAATATTGATTTTTTCTTGAATAAAGATTATACAAATGATGTAAAAGGAAATTCCGAATCCAATATGTTAATGGTTTATATAATTAAATTCAAAAAGGCATATGATACATTAGAAGATACAATTAAAAAAACCTTTGTGAACTTTATTGTAAATTTGACTCATTTGAGTTTTTTATATTACAAATAAAATCATATAAAAAAATATAAATTATAACAATAATGGACACTACTAATACTAATGATAATGAAACAAATAAGTTTGATAAAATTATTAATGAGTTTACCAATGACCTGCTTTTAACGTTTCCTGAACTAACACCTCTATTGGAATCGATTCATAATCAAAATACTTATGATTATTGTTGCGATATGTATCCTAAAATCTTTTTTGAAATTCTTTATGAGAATAATACTTTATTTGATAAGGAATGTTTTTTGTTACCTTCCATTGATTTTAGTCTTTTAATGAAAGAAAGTATTAGTGAAAAAACAAAAAAAACTATATGGAAATATTTACAATTAATATTATTTTGTGTTTTAGAAAAGGTAAATAAAAAATCATTTGGAGACACAAGTAAAATATTTGAAGGTGTTGAAGAAGAAGAATTACATAAAAAAATTGCTGAGACAATGGAAGAAATGAAAGGATTATTTACAAACATAGATACTGATAGTTCAGATGCTTCTTTTAACTTTATGGATCCCGATAAAATGAAAACTCATTTAGATGATTTAATGAATGGTAAAATTGGAACATTGGCAAAAGAAATTGCTGAAGAAGCAAGTAAGACAATTGGTAATGAAGAAGATTTTATGGCGAATGTTATGAAAAATCCTCAGAAAATTTTGTCTCTAGTGAAAAATATTGGAGGTAAATTAGAAGAAAAAATTAGTTCTGGTCAGGTTAAAGAAAGTGAACTTTTAGAAGAAGCCACTCAAATTATGGATAAAATTCAAGATATACCTGGACTAAAAGAAATGATGAGTAAAATGGGACTAAATGGCAAAATGGATTTTAAAGCAATGGCAAATAAAATGCAACAACATATGAAAGGAACTAAAACAAAGGAACGATTACAAAAAAAGAGAGATACAAATGTAAAAGCCAAGGAGGCTAACATTAAAGCGAAAGAAGCGAATGATATAAAGATTAGTCAAACCAAAGAAGATACATTTGTAGTTAAAATGGGAGAACCTCCTCAAAAATCAAATAAAAAAAAGAAGAAAAAGGAAAAGAAAGAAAAGAAGGAAAATGATGTTTCAAAGGGTTTAAATGATTCAAATGAAATCAAATGAATAAAATAATATTATATATTAAAATGGATTTTTGGATAAAGGACCCTACTATATTATTTAATAAAAAATATATTAGTCAAGTATGGCCTTATTCTTATTTATCTTATAATGAAAAACTTAATGCTACCACTCGTTTCATTATTTTATTATCCCTTTTAGGATTTTTATTATTAAACAAAGTTATTGTAATTGTTTTAGGTTTAATTGTTATTGGTGGTATCGTGTTATTACATATTCAAACAAACAAGGAAGGTTTTGGTTTTGGAATTCCTTATAAAATAACAGACCAACAAAAGATTGAAGAAAATAATCCTTTTAGTAATGTTTTAATGGATGATTATAAATATAATCCTAATAAAAAAGCAGCAGATATAAATTATTCTTCTGAAATAGAAGAAAAAATTAATACAAAAGTAAAGGATTTTGTTATACAAGAAAATATTGATAATAATGATATTTATAGTATGTTTAAGAATGAAGGAGACAAATTTTCATTTGAACAAAGTTTAAGACAATTTAATACAAATCCTTCTACAACTATACCTAATAAACAAGATGATTTTTTAAAATTTTGTTATGGTAAATTAACTTCTGAAAAACCATTAATTATATATTAAAGATTAATAATCTTTCATAATTTAATGATATATTAGAATTTACATTATATCATTTATTAAATTTATTATATTATTATAACACAATGAGCACAACTACAACTGTTGATTTTAATTTTGATAATTTGTCTAGAATGGAATATGACAATTCTACTTTTACTCAGCAAAATAAAATTAATATTAATCACGCAAACTATACTTTATTTAATCCTTATAATAATAATTGTAATGGAGGAATAAACTTTGCTACTCAACAACCTAATGTTTTTGTTAATGGCACTTATCAAGTAGGACCATTAGGTTGTAATATTAATGAAAGTAGTGAATTAGGTAAAGGTTTATTAACCAATCCTCATATTAAAATTAGTTTACACGAGCGGCCTTATAAAACGGTTCCTTATTTAGGAAAAGGAAATGTTGATGTAGGAAGAGAAAATGAAATGAGATTAGGAGATACATTTAAGGAAAAAAAAAGTGTATGCCGTATTAATGAAACACAATTTATTAACCTTAATAAATATCCTTTACAAGGCAAAGATAATATGACAGATACATCTAAATGTATTGAACAAGACGCAGTTTCTGGGTGGGTTAGAGGAGGAAGTGGAACTAGAGAAATGTATAAAAATGGTGAATACTGTAAGGATAAAAAATATTAAATATTTAATATTTTTATATATATTATGACCTCTACAAGAAATTCAAATACTCAAAATGATTATAATGTAGACAAGAGACAAAGTATCAATATTCAAAATTATATGTTATATAATGGTTATGCCAATTCATTCAACCCTTCTTTTTTTAGTATTGGTTCTAATCCTTCCTTTTATAGTGGACTTTTGTCTCAAAATAATATAGATATTGAAAGTAAATTAAGAGGAATTAATTCTACTAATTTAGAAGGTCCTTCTTTTTTTCCTTCACCTCAATTAAAGTCGGTTCCTGTAATATCTTATTTTGAAAGACCAAAAGTATTTATGCCTTTACCATTTAATCATTCAAAAGAACAAAGACCAAATTATTTAGGTTAATTATATATTATGATATATATATATGGTAACCCATAAAAAAAGAACAAAACGAACAAAATTATCAAAACGAAATGGAGGTTCAGGAAGAGGAAAAGGAACAGGAAAAGGAAAAGGGGGACCAGCAGCAGCATCAGCATCAGCCCCATTAGGCAAAGGAACAGGAAAAGGAAAAGGGGGACCAGCAGCAGCATCAGCAGCATCAGCATCAGCCCCATTAGGCAAAGGAACAGGAAAAGGAAAAGGAACAGGAAAAGGGGTACCAGCATCAGCAGCATCAGCATCAGCAGCATCAGCAGCATCAGCATCAGCCGCATTAGGCAAAGGGGGACCACCATTAGGATTCGGAACAGGAATAATCGGAACGGCAGGATTCGGAACAGCAGCAGCAGTATCAGGAAAAGGAAAAGGCAAAGGATCAGCATTAGAAGATACAAATAACAATAGGCAATTAAGCAAAACATATATCGGTGATGTCAATTATGGTTTATCAAATTTGTCACTGGATGATATAGCATCAACAACTTTTATAATACAACATATCATTGGTGGGAATAAGGCCGACCTTGCCGTTAAATTAAAAGAAGAAATGGAGTCAATTTATGATAAACAGAAACAAACTATAATAGTAGAACCAAATAAGGAAGGTGACATATACTTTAATTTTTATAGGATACCAAAAGTGATAAAAGGAAAAATGGATACAGAAGAAACATATGCTACAAGGGTCAAAAATTCGTTTGAACACGTAAGAGATATTCATACAGCTGAAGCGTTTCATTTATCTTTTCATATTGCACACCATCAAACATATTTAGCACCAATAGTTGCTAATATTAATGGTACCAGGCGATATAGAAAAAATACTAATATTGATACTTTACACGGTAAGGATTGGCAAGCAACTGGAATATTTAATTCTGGTATATTACATTTTATTAAACGACAAGAAGAAGGAATACCCCATCGAAAACCAAAACAGCCGGATTATATGTATCATCCTGTGGAAAATCATAGATATGGAGCAATATCTGTAAAATATACATCTTATAAATTTAAGAATAATAAATGTAAAATATGGGTTCCAACATTTTTTAATCCTCCCTCAATAAAATATAACACAGTTGTTAAAAGATGTATTATTCGTTTATTAAAGGTTATTAATTTATTTGTAAAAGATTATATTTTGTCTAATCTTGAAACTGAAATAACACAAAATATTATGAAGGTTCCAGTTCCTTTTCCTAGGTTTTTAAAATTAGAACAGGTAATTCCTGATTCAGGCGGACAATATCAGGATACTGAATACAAAATACCATATGAAGATCTAGGCAAACAAAAGGGATTTGAAATGGCCGCACAAATGGGTCCAGCTGCTTTGGCTCCAGCAGCTACAGCAGGATTGGTTCCAGCAGCTCCTTAATTTTAGTTCCAACTGCTAAGGCATGACTCCTTCTGGTTATTAGTGTTAAAGTAGACATAATTTAATAAAATATAATATTATTACATATTAAATGGCATTTACACGTTTTAAAGATGACCCTGACAGAGTAAATAAATATTTAGAAGAATCTACATTTACTGGCATTTATCATTTAAATACTCCTGGTAATGGTCTAAATAATCCTTATATTGATGATATTCACGTAAGATTACAAAAATGGGGAGCAAATTTACAAACAAATTCATTAAATGTAGAAAATGAATTGATTAATAATAATAGACCTTTAAATAGAGACACAATAGTATTTGGTCAAGTCAATTCTCAAATGTATCATTTTTCTACTAATACTTTTAATATTGATGAGACTAGAGCAAGTTTGCCAGCTTGGACTTTTAGAGACCAGGCAAATAAACAGGTTATGTTGCCTTTGAAACCATCCACCAAAATGGCAATGCCTTTTGAAAATAATCAACAATCCCGCACTTTAGAAAAAGATTATTATATTTCTAAATATTATTAAATATTATTAAATATTAAATTTATATGATTTTGAATATTTTTTAATAATTATATATTCCTGATGTAAATTAATCAAATCCTTTTTTGTTGATGTTGTTTCATAACAACATACAGAACCATGACCTTTATAACCAGTATATATTATAGAATCATATACAATATATAATTTTTTATAATGTATTTCCACATCACTTTTAGTTCCTTTATCATCCCATCCTAAATCTTCATTTGTTAATGTAGTATTAATTAGAGGACCGATATCTCTATCATTTTTACTTGTGAATTTTGCCATAGCATACACTCTTCCATATCCACCATCGCCGCTTATTAGAAACCATAATATGTCTCCTTCTTTAATATTTAGAAAAAATGTTTTATTTTTTTTTGAAACTGCCCACATTGAGAATTTTAAAGAATTTTTAAAATTTTATCCATTTCCTATTCTAAGAATATAATGATTCATTTTTTACAAAAATATTGATATTATTTTGTTTCAATTTTATTAATCTCTTATATATATTAATGGCACAAATTGCGATACCTCTTGTTATTGTGGGAGTATTATATTTAATATCGAATGATAAGAAAAATGAAGAATTTACAAATCCTTTAGAACTTGCTTCTATTTCAAAGGACCCTAACGGAGATAAATTGTTAAATGATGATAATACAGATTTTTATAATAATGTAGACCCTACATCCTTAGCAGTGAACAATGAAGGAAATTATTCCCAATATCAAGATAAATATTTATTAAAAAACAAAAAAAAAATGGAAGGGGGAGACAATACATTTAAATCTTTGTCTGGTAATACTATAACAAATAATGATTTAAACCATAATAACATGCAAATATTTTATAATAATAAGTCAAACGGAGCATCGTATACAAATGATAATCGTTTAGATAATCATTCTGGTTCTGGTTCTTTATCTATTGAAAAAAAAGAAATATCTTCTTTTTTTAAACCAGCACAATCTCAAAATGTGTATGGTTCTCAAAATCAAAGTGATTTTATGCAAAGTCGGGTTAATGAATCATTAAGACACGCAAATACTAAACCTTGGGCAGAAATTAAAGACTCTGCTGGAACATTAGGATTTAATTCATCTGTAGTTGATAGAGACAAATGGATGCCTAAAAAGGTGGATGAATTAAGAACAACAAATAATCCTAAATCCAATTATAATGTTAACTATCAACCTCCTGCTTATAAACCTAGCGCGGTTGATAGAAACTCAGACATACATAAAATAAATATGGTAAAGAAAAAACCTGATACTTATCATATGAATGTAGGTGTAGGAGGTATGGGACCAGCAATAGGCGAGTATAAACCTACTCAGTTTTCTGAACAAATGCTTACTGAAGAAAATAGAGAAGACACTAGTGTTTCGTATTTTGGTGCTAAAAGTGCTTCAGAGAATCAAACTTATGTTCAAGGACAAACAAATGAACCTCATAGAGTAGAATTACCTACAAATTCATTCACCAATTTAACTAGTAATAATATTTATCCTGTAAGTAACCAAAATTATGGTAAGGATTCTTATAAAGCAAATCAGGATAGAAGTGGAGCAGGTTATTTTGGTAATTTACAAGGAACATTTATGCAAAATATAGTTAATCCTTTAGTTAAAGGTTTAAAACATACTAAAAAATCTAATAATGAAAATTTAAACTTAACAAATCATTTAAATCTTTCTGGACCAATTCAACCAATGATTAATAATACGAAACATTTATCTGTAACAAATAGAGAAATGACAGGAGAGAAAGTTGGTATGAATTATTTAAATTTAGAGAGACAAACCCCAAATGGTTATATTAATTCTAATCCTTATTTACCTCATACTCAAAGAGAAAGCACCTCATCTAATCATATGGGCATTGCTACAAGTATGTTGCCAATGGGAAAATCATATGACGCAGAATATAATCAACGTAAATTTGAAAAACCAACTGTACAAAGAACTGCTGTAGGTAATATGAGTTTATTTAATGCTGAAACAAATGTAGCTATTACAGGAAGGGAAGCGTGTAATGTTAGAGGAACACCTATTTTTGTTCCTAATGCCACTCCTCATCACGGACAAATGGGTTCAAATACAATCCAACCACAAAAATATAATAATATAAATGACACTTATAACCATCCTGATATGCTTCAGGCATTTAAAAATAATCCTTATACTCAACCATTAAATAGTGTGGCGTAAATTTTATATTTATTATTATAATGGACCCAGTGTCAGTTTCAATAATTGTATTTATGAGTTGTTATGTATTAATGTACATATGTTGTATAATAACATATTATAAATGTGTAATAGTAATTAGGAATGAACTCGTTTAATTTTTTAAAAATTGATTAATATATAAATATACTTTTATATATTAATAAAATGGAAACACAAACGCAAGTTTTAACGAGGGTTCAGATGATTGCCCTTTGTAAAGAAAAAAAAATCAAAGGTTATAGTGGGAAAACAAAAAATGAATTGAAGGAAATGTTAAATGTAACAAATGTACCAAGTTTAACAAATGTACCAAGTTTAACAAATGTACCAAGTTTAACAAATGTATCAAGTTTAACAAATGTATCAAGTTTAACAAATGTACCAAGTTTAACAAATGTATCAGGTTTAACAAATATGATTTCAATCAAACGTCTTAATTATATTGGCTCAAAATTTCAATTGGTTGATTGGATATCATCATTAATGGTTGACAAAATAGGAACGTTAAAAGATAAACGTATAGGGGATTTATTTTCAGGAACAGGCATTGTCTCTTATCATATGAGACAAAATGGAGCAAACCTTGTTTCAAATGATACAGAATTATATAGTTCAATCATTACTTATGCTTTTGCTCGTTCTAGTTATACGTTGAAATGTAAAGAATTTATTGAAGAGTTATGTAAAGATTTAAATGATGATAAACATATTACATTTTGTGGTTATGTAACTACAAATTATAGCCCTTTAACAGGAGAACGCAAATTCTTTACGGTTGATAATGCCAGACGAATTGATTATGTTCGTAATAAATTAGAATTAAATAAGGAATCATTAACTAAAGATGAATACAATTTTATTCTTGCTTCCATTATAATTAGTGCGGATTCAATAAGCAATGTTCCTGCTGTTTATGGTTGTTATTTAAAAAATTTTAAAGATAAAGCAAACAAAAAAATGATTATTTTTCCTATTCACCAATTAAATGAAGAAAGTATATCAGTTATTTATAATGAAAGTGTATTAAGTGAAACAATACTTAATGAACGAATGGATGCGGTTTATTTAGACCCTCCTTATAATGAGAGGCAATATTCTAAAAATTATTTTCCTTTAAATATTATAGCAAAAACACCAGAACAACTCCTTAATGAACCTACATTAAAAGGGAAAACTGGCATTCCTACAGATTGTTTTATTTCATCCTTTTGTAAAAAAGGCGAAGTTATTGAATCATTTAACACGTTATTTAAAAATTTAAAAACAGAATGGTTATTCTTATCTTATAATAGTGAAGCATTAGTTTCTAAAGAAAAAATGGTTGAAATAATGAGTAAATATGGGGAAGTATTTGTAGAAGAAACAGATTATAAAAGATTTAAATCTTTCAAATATAATAAGGATAAACCCATTAAAGAATATTTGTTTTGTTTAAAACTAAAACTATAAATAAAAATCAATATCAATGTTTAAAGATAATCAATATTAATAATTAATCTGAGAAAAATACATTACTTAATGGTTCATACAGATAAAAACATTCAGGTATAACACGAATGCCATAATTTCCATTTATTGTTTTAATATTTATTATTTTTAATTTTTCTGTAATATTATTTATACATAATTCTTTTATTTGTTTTGGAACATAACCAACAATTTTATTGTCGTTTAAAATAGATATTGCTGATGAATCATACTGATTTTGTTCTATTTTCATTATTAGTTCGGTTTCATAATTAATATTTAAACAATTATCTTTATAAAAACTTATTCCAGAAATTAAAAATGAGTTTTCTGGAAAAATAATTTTATTTCCATAATATTGATGATTATAATGACCGTAAATAGACATTTAAATATGTTTATTATTAACCTTTAATATAAACTATATAAAATTAAATACTACATTATTTCAACTGTATAATATTAAAATTATTTTTAAAAACAGATAATACATCTTCATACGACCATCTTATTGCCATATTTTTTCTTTTTGTATGAAACTGAATTTCAAGAATTGTAATATATTTGTCTCCTTGTTTTACTTTTAAACAAGATGAATTGTTCCATTCATTATACGATTTGGACCATTTATATTCATAATTAGACCAGACAATTGTTTCGGTTTGTTTTATATATCTAATTGTATTTTCTTTTTTATTGTAATAAAGTGTATCACAATCAAACGTAAAACCTTCAAATATAGGTAATATTGAAACAATATGTTCTTGTATATATTGTTTCAATTCATTGTTTGTATTATAAGGAATTTTAAGTATATCACAAAACTTTTGAGGAGTTGCTTGTCCTATTACTTGAGGAGCAACTTTTCCTTTACCTTTTTTAGTGCTCTTGGCGGATAAATGTTTTAAATCGAATAAATCACTTGTACTTGTACAATCACTTTTAATCGAAGTAAAATCATAACGTGAACCCTTTTGTGCCGTATGCTCACAAACAGGAAATAAAGAAGGAAGTTTAGTTAACATATTGCTTAATCGTTTTGCTTCCAACGTGTCATATTTAAAATTTCCTTTATATTCAGTATTATATGTTAAACATATTGCCATTTCAAAAATTTTACCAGTATCTTCTGTCAACATTTTATATGTTAGGTTTAGTTTTATATTTGTTTATCAATTTTATATAAATTTATTTACATCAAATAATTTATTACAATCATTATTAAACATTTTTTCTAATTTAATTAAATTTAAAATGTTTAAATTATTGAAATGTTTGAATTGTTTAAAATTATTTTGTTTCATATCAATTGTGCAACATAGTTCATTTATATTTATGTCTTTTGTATCAATCATTTCAATAAAATGAATACTCTCATATGATTTACATATTTCTATATCATTTATATTTGGTTTTTCACTTATAATTTGTATACCATAACTCATTATCTCATTTAATCTTACTCGTTCCAATATAGCATTTTCATAAAAATGTATATTTAAACATAATTTTGCTTTACTACATAATAGTTCTAAATCTTTACCATATGTATTATTTGCGATTAATATCTTATATTTTGTTAATTTATCTAATATATTTTTTCTTCTTTCATTTAAACAACCAATAAATATAATATCATACATTTTATTGGTATTTGTTGAAACATTTTGATTTATATTTATTACATTTGTTGCTGGAATATTCATTAATTTAATATCATAATCTACAAATAGTTTCATTGTATTTATATTTTGTTCTGAATAATCTATTATTAATGAAGAATTTTTATAAATTTTATTTAGAACATTCGTATCATATAATGATTGATAATGAATAGATAATTTATTATCTACATTTTGTTCCAATTGATAAATAATATATTTTTTAACTGATAAAATGTCTTTTGTAATAACCATAAATAAATAATAATGATTTGGATTTTCTTCATAATTTATCTTATCTATTATGTTACATTTCCATCCAATAGTTCTTAATTTATTCTGTAATATGTATGATATATAATTCATACATTGAACCCTTAAAATTGAAATAGATGGAACAGTTTGTTTTGTAATTGGTTTGTTATATATTATACTTTTCATTATACTATATAATTTGAAAAATATTTATATAATTTATTTTGAATTATATGCTCTATATTTTTTGGTAATTTGGCAGGGTCTCCATTAAATATTTCTTCACAATCTTTTATTACTATTAATTTTCCATTTTCTTCCATTTTTAAATGATATCTTTTTTTTACCATATTTGTTATTGGGTCATATTCTGTATTACATAAAAATGGTAAAGGTTTTGCTTTGATATAAAATGAACCAATTGCTTCATCTGGATTTAAAACTTCATTCAAATAATAACACCAAGGGTCATTTGGTAAATGATTAAAAAAACATTTACATTCAATCGTATTTTTTAATACTTGGTCGTAACTACTGTTATGTAAAACATATGTTATTTTTTCTGCTTTATTCGTATGAATATTACACGATTCTGTCATTTTAGGTTTATTTTTTCTTATAGAACATTCCATTGGTTTTAATAAATAAAATGCTGGGTCTATAATATAAAACTTGGATGAATTGACAGGAATACAAAGAGACACATGACATATGTTGTTTGTTCCTTCTACTCTAAATATGGATGGTACAGATGCTGGTATAATATAACTTTTCATACCATAATTATTTTTAAGATATTTTTGTATAAATAGAGACAAAGCAATACAATTTCCTGAATTATACGTCTGTAATGTATCTTCTGAACTAGTTAATTTATATAATAAATAAGGATATGTAGAAAAAGATATATTATTATAACATAAATGCATCGCTTCTTCTATTTGCCATTCTTTTATGTTTTGATTGGTTAATTGAATTGTATTTAATTTTAACATTAATATATATTATTATTATTTAAATAAAGAAAAATTTCATAATAATAATAACAGAATGATTGATTCATTTATGAAAGACCCTCATAATATTCCTCATATTTTGTTTTATGGTTCTTCGAATAGTGGAAAAAAATATAATTTGGAACGTTTATTAAATTCAATTTATACGAAAGAAACCAAAAAATTATATACAATGTATATTCATTGTTCTAAATGTAAAGGAATTAAAGTTATTAGAGATGAAATAAAAGATTTTGCCAAACAACAAATTAATCAAGTTCCTTTTAAAAGTATTATTATTTATGATGCCGAAAATTTAACGATTGACGCTCAATATTCTTTAAGACGTTGTATTGAGGTTTATAGTAAAAATACAAGATTTTTTATTATTACCCATAATAAAGATAAATTAATTAGTCCTATATGTTCTCGTTTCGTTCAAATTTATCATCCTCATAATTATGTTAAAAAAGAAGTTATAAATGTTGATTGTGAACATTTAAATGAAACAATGAATGAAACATTTATTCCTTTATCATTAGATAAAATATTATATTTGTCTCAAACATTATATGAAGAAGGAATATATGGAGACATAATTTTGTCAAAATATAAAAGTCATAAAGATTATGTTTATATGAATTTTCATTATGAAAATATATGTAAAGAATTAAAAAATGAAAAATGGATTATATTTTATATATTATCTTTTTTTAATGGATTGATTAAGATATAAAATTGAAATCATAAATATAATTATAACAATTTGTAAATTTGTAAAAATGAGTGAAATAAAAAATGTGTATTAATCTTTTTTGTGTTCCTTTTTATTCATAATTTAAAAGTATAATTGTTGTATTTTTTTTTCAATAGTATAAAACCTTTCTATATCTCCACAATCTATATTGTTTTTGATACTTTTATAGATATATTTTCTTCATTGTCAAATTTATTATATTATTAAATCAATTTTATTGCGTTTTTATGTTAATAATCTTTTCAACCTATTTTTTAATGGATGATTATACGTCAAATATATTAAATGATTCAAAGAATGAATGGTCTATTTTATTAATCAATTACATTACACCTCATATTATGGATGGTTTTAAGGCGATTTTTAATGAATCCATAAAATTATGTGAATCAAATGATGAAATAGAAAAATATTTAATGACGTATCAAAATTTATTGTCTCGTATTCCCAAATGGAATCAAACAATTGTTTTAGCAGAACAAGAAAGAATTATTAAATTATGTAATTGTTCCTATTTAGAAGATTTAATTACTTGTGTTCATATTCTTCAACTAAAAATTTTAAGTTGTGTTCGTGTAGGTAATGAAAGCAAAAAAGTAAGTATTGATATTCCTGATATGACTACATTTATTCATCAAATTTATATTAATATCGCACGTAAGTTGTATTCTAATATTTATTTGTTTGAAATTGATGTTCCTCCTTTGGAACAACAAAGACGTAATCGAGAGTTTGAATTAATGGTTCAAACTTGTATTATGAATACAGTAAGAGACAAAATACCTGTTGAAACTTTATTGCGTCAATATATTGATGAAACTCAAGAAATAGAAGTTACTAAAGTAGAAAAAGTAATGAATACTACAGCAAAACCAATGGACAATAATACAAATAATAATACTAATAATACTAATACAAATTCTAATAATAAATCATTTGATGAAATTAATGAATCATTCGATAATTCAGTTAAAATAAATACAGAAGCAAATTCTATACCTAATAAAAGTGAACCAATGAATATGAATACGAATATGAATACGAATATGAATGCGAATAAATTTAGTTTTAATGATTCAATAAAAACAGATGATATCTATGAAAGAAAACCAAGCATTTCATTCAATCCTGTTCCAAGTGTATTAGAAATAGAAGGTAATAATAATGATGATTCTATTAAAATAGGTGATGAATCAACCAATACTTCTATTTCTTTTGAAGAATTAGATAGCACTCCAATCAATTTAGATTTTGAAGAGTTGTAAGATTGGTTTCATAAGGTAAATCAAAAATCATATATTCAATACTATTATTTTTTGTGTCTTCATCAGTATACACACCTGATGTTATTTCTTTTAGACATGATAGTGTGACCTTAGCACAACCTTTATTTAAGAAACGTATGGTTTTGGTTTCACCATTATGATCATCTATTTCAAATTTTTTTCTATCTCTTAAGTATGTAACATCATAAAATGCGCCTAATACAAACCCTCTATTCTCACCTGTAATATTTGTTATTTGTATAATATATTTATTATTAGGTTTTAAATCTACATATGAGTATAAACTATTTTCGGCAAAGACGATGTTTGTTTTTATTGTTGGTGTGTGGTTTGATGTTTTTATTTGTTCTATTTCTTTTTTCATAAAAATTAATTTTACTGATTTTTTATTAAATATATTAAAAAGACTTTTTTTAAAAGATCTATTTAAAACTTGAATTAAATTTTCTGATGGGTTAAAAGGTATACCATTTATTGCTAGAAGAGTATACCCTACTGGAATTTGAAGATTGTCTGAATCGGTGACCTTATTTCCATCAATACGTATTTTTAATTTTACACCTTCATAGTAATCAATAGTAACCTTTGATGATGATGTTTGGTTGGCCCCCCCTTTTAACCGTCTTGTTTTTAACCGTCTTGTTTTTAACCGTCTTGTTTTTAAACATCTTGTTTTTAAACGTCTTGTTTTCCTAGGCATATTAATATATAATTATATAAATATATTATTATATTTAAATGAATATGGGCATTGATGTTAAAAGATTAATTAATGATTGTTATGTTGAAATTGTAGAAATTATATATCCTTCTTGTTTTGGAATATGTATTTTTTTGTTTGCTAATCATAAACACGGTTTAAATCAAAAAAATGATGAATTGTTTGATAAATCTTTTTCTATAGGAATTGGTCTTTATTTATCTACTTTTATATATAAAAATTATTCAAGACATAGATATATTGAAGATGAACCTGAATTAAATGAAGATGAATTAAATGAACCTGAATTAGATGAACATCAATAAATGTTAATAATTATATATTATATATGTGCTTTTCCGCAAATATTTCATTATCATTCGGTATTATCGGTGTGTTATCAAGTTTATATTTTTATAAAAAAAATATATATGCTTCTATTGGTATATTTTATTTTGCTCTTATGGAAATACTTCAATTTTTTCAATATAAAGTAATAAACCAATGTAATAATGATTATAACAAATTTTTGACAAACCTTGGTTACATTCATATATGTTTTCAACCATTGTTTTTTAATTTATGGTTGTTTGCGTTTATTAATAAACCAAATTTTACTTATTTATACTTGTCATTTTTTGCTGGTTTATTATTGATTAGTAGATTGTTCTTTGTTAAAGATAAAGAATTATGTGACAGCAATAATGAACCATTGTGTGGTAAAAAAACGTGTTCTTTTTCTGGCAAAAAACATATTGCTTGGAACGTAAGATTGCGAGCTGCTGGTAAATATTGGTTCACTCCAAGTTTAGGATTACATTTTTTTATGTGGGTTATGCCAGCATTAACAATTTTTCAATTAAAACCTATTTTGGCATTGATATTAACTGGACCATATTTAGGATTTTTAATAACAGATAACATACATGAACAACCTGCCGTATGGTGCTATACAGCGACGATGCAAATGTTATTATCATTCATTTTAATATGAATATGCGTTTATATTATATAATTTAACAATTTATATAATTTAATGGAAGAATACATTTATGTCTCTGTTTGTGTTGCTATTAGTTTTTTTGTTTTTAAATTTGTTCTAAATAAAATTAATAAAGAAGGGGAGAAAAATAAAGATGTTATGAAGGATTCTATTTATGTTTGTTTGATTACGTTTATGGTAATTTTTGTTTATTCAAATTATTTTAAGAAAGGTTCAGGTAAAACTCCTGTATTTACAAACGAACCGGGATTTTAATTAGTTCATCAATATCATTATACTTTGATAAATCAATAAAAACTCTTGAATCAATATATTTACTAAAACAAGGATGGTCAAATTGTTTTTCGGGAGTATGATTATTTACTATTCTAGCAATCATTTTATATAATTTAAAATCAGGGTATCTCTCTTCTCCATTGTTTTTATATAAAACATTTACTCCATTATCATCATATAACCAAGAAATAATTAAATCATAAACAGGAACTTCTTTAAATTTATTGATTTGTTTAACATCATCAATGATAAAATCAATCATAGAACACGCTAATCGACATAAATCAAAACTTTTATTAGGATTTACAATATTTTTATTTTTATTAAAAAATGGTTCAAAATTATATTGAGTATGAGCAGTTCCGTTTACAGAAAAACTATCACTACAAATCAATTTATCATTCACTTTATAAATTGATCTACCAAAATCAATTATTTTGTATATTTTACCAAATGTAGGAATTATATATAAAACATCTTTAATTTTATAATATAAAAATGGTTCTTCTGTCGTTATATACATTATATTATTTGTATGTAAATCATTATGAGTAAAATCAAATACGTTTTGATATACATATAACATCAATACTACTTGAAACATTGCGCTTTCCAATTCTTCAATGGTTAGATTGTTTTTTTCTAATAACGAATCAAATGTTCCTTCACAATTTTCAATTGCTATAACTTGAGTAGGTATTTTTTTAACAACCAATATTAATTTTTCAATTTCATCCTTATCATTTGAATCTGATTCTGTTTCATAGTCTGTATCACTTCCACTTTTACTTTCACAATCACTACAACTATCATCTACTACAGCACTATCATCATCTGAATCTGTTTCATTTGCTGGTATATCTTCTACCAATTCTAAATCTTCTTTGTCTTCAATATTTTGTACTTGTTCTTGTACATTATCATCTTCTTGTTCTTGTACATTTTCATCTTGAACATTTTCATCTTGTACATTTAGGTCTAATTGTTCAAATTCTACATTAATATCATTATCACTTATTGTTATTGGTTTTTTCTTATTAAAAAAATCTCCTAAATTATCATCTTTAAAATGAAATAAATTGTTTAATTTCTCATTAAAATAATTTGAATCACATAAATATTCAAAATCATCTACAATGTCAATTTCACAATCTTTTGACATACATAAATAACTATCATAAAATTTTAATCCGTGAGCAAAACCTTTATCTAATAAATTTGATGTAAGATAATAGAAAAATGCGTCTACATAAGCATAATTATGATGGGAATTAATATATTCTTCAAATAATGTTTTTGTATCATTGTTTTTATCCTTATTTGGTAATAAATATACATCATCACTTTTATATTTTCCTATCAAAAACTTAACATAATCTACTAATGTTATATATTTTTTAAAACATTCATTTTTGTTTCCACTCGTATCAATTATTTCATATTTATTATATGAAATTCTATTTTCATACGTTGCTACCCTACTTGTTAAGGTAATACCTAATTCCTCGTGTAATGGGTTATATTTGGTATATTCTTCATTCTCATAAGGCATCATTTAAGTTAAAATTATAAAAAACTTGCTAAAAATAAACTCACATATATTTTAATATATTTTATATTTTTAATATTTTTTTTTGCGTTATAATGAATAAATATGTTATTTAGTAATATACTATATGACTCTTGAATTAAAAAAATTTGATATGAAACGTATAACATTTTTAAAAGATGAAAATAAAGGTCCTGTTGTTGTTTTAATTGGTAGGAGAGATACTGGTAAAAGTTTTTTAGTTAGAGATTTACTTTATCATCATCGAGATATACCTATTGGTACTGTAATCTCAGGAACAGAAGCTGGTAATGGGTTTTATGCTGCTCACGTGCCTAAATTATTTATTCACGACGAATATAGCACAGGAATTATTGAAAATATTTTAAAGAGACAAAAAACTGTTATTAAGGAAGTTAATAAACAAATTTTAATGTATAAAACCAGTAAAATTGACCCTCGTGCTTTTGTAATCTTAGATGATTGCCTTTATGATAATAGTTGGACTAAAGATAAGATGATGAGACTCCTATTTATGAACGGTAGACATTGGAAGGTATTTTTGATCATTACAATGCAGTATCCATTGGGAATCCCTCCCAACTTAAGAACTAACATTGACTATGTATTCATTTTGAGAGAGCCGTATATCGCAAATAGAAAAAGGATTTATGAGAATTACGCAGGGATGTTCCCTACGTTTGAATCATTTTGTCAAGTTATGGACCAATGTACTGAAAATTATGAATGTCTTGTTATTGATAACAATGTAAAATCAAACAAATTAAGTGAACAAATCTTCTGGTACAAGGCAGATTCAACAATTCGCCACGATTTTAAGTTAGGTTCAAAGGAATTTTGGGAAATGTCCAAGTCAATTAAAGATGACGAAGATGACGCGCCTTATAATCCTGAACAATTCAGGAAAATGGGACAAAAAATAAATGTAAGAAAAACAAAATGGTGAAAAGGAGGTCGTATTAAAATATAGATAGTTTTTAGGTTTAAAGACATTCTATATTTTAATATACGAATGGCTATCACTCTTAAAAGAGTCTTTATCTACGAAAAAATCAATATTGAATTAAATTTTTATGGAACAAAAGAAAATATAATATTTAAAGCAGGAGATATTTTTGGAATATTAAATATAAGTAACATACGACAACAATTAGTATATTTTGATGATACAGAAAAAGTTTTGTCAACATATAGTACGAATGGTGGCAAACAAAAAGTTTTGTTTCTAACAATAAAAGGTTTAATAAAAATTATTGCAAAAAATAAAAAACCAATCGGCATTGAATTATGCTCTTGGATAAAAAACGTAATACAAGAAATAAATAGTATTTCATATACAGAACTAGAACAATTACAAAATACAATGAATAAACCCGAAATTATAGAAAAACAAGAAAAAGTTAATTCAAAAGATGAAATAATTAATTGTGTTATTAAACCAAAAAAGAAGGAAAAAATGTCACCTTTTGATGAAATAATGAAACAAGAAGAGATTCAATATATTTATATATATAACACTGATACAAGAAAAGATGTTCCCGAATTAAAAATAGGATATACCAAAAATATAAAACAAAGATTAACAAGTTATACTATAGTATGCACCCACGGAAAATGTGAATTATGCGAATCAGTCCCATATGTAGATATTAAAACAGTTGAGAATTATATACATACTATGCTTTATAAATATAAAATAAAAAGTGAAGTATTCCAATTAAATATTGAAAAAGCAAAACTAATTATAATGAACGTTATTAATTTAATTAGGATAGTTGCGATGGATGATGATTCTATAATGGATATGAAATTATCAAAAATATATGAAGAACATTGTAGATTATCGAACCAACCTAAAACCATATTTATTCAATCTTTAAAACAATCTAAAACTGAATATAACGAACAAAATAAAAAGGAAATGAATGAACCTGATACTAAAGAAACGAGTATGAATAGTAAATTTGACGAGTTTGTTGAAAAGTTTTGTATTGTTAGACCAGATGTTGAAACAATTTGTAAAGATATTATTGGTCAACATCGTTTATGGAGTAAAAATATGAAAAAAGAAGTAACAATGGCGTTCAAATCTTATTTAGATACACGATTTAAATATACAAGATTACATAATCAAGGCAAAGACCAAACTGTATATGGTTATACAGGAGTTAAACTTATAGAAATTGAACATAAGAGGTCTTTAAACCCTAACGATATGGAAACTTTTATTTTCGAAAAATGTACCTTTTCTCAAGGAGGAACAATATTAAAATCAACATTAGTTAATTCTTTTATTGAATGGAAACAAAATGTTAAAAAAGAAATTACAGAAAAAGAAAAGGATGAATTAACTGCGTATTTAAAAGAATGTATACACGTTTTATATTCTACTGTATGGACAGAAGAAGGTAGCGGTCAAGGTTATTATGGTTTAATTCTTAAAAGTCAAACAAAACATTATAAAACATCTTCTACATCTAAAAAAGTATATAAGAGACTTTGTGAAACAAATGTATTGTTGGGAACGTGGGATTCTATCGCAAAAGCAGCAGAAACAGAAGCGATATCTAACGCAAAGATGAGCAGAAATATAAAGAATAATATTAAAATGAATGATTATTATTATTCTTTGGAATAATTTTTTATACTGTCACTGCTTATATCGCTGGACTTTCATCTGTAAAAATATGGTTTTTATTAAGGTGGCGCCTTGTCCTGTTTAGTGCGGTTTTTAATACGGATAATGCTTCTGAATATGTAGTTGAGTTTTCATCTTTTGTTCTATTTTTTAGTGCTTGTTGCAACTCTTTTGCGGATCGTTTTAAATAATCCAACGCATTAGGATCAGTTTTATGTGTATTAAGATTTTTTGTAAATTGTTTTACCCAATCTAATTTTTCTATAATTAAGTCTCTGGCTCTTTTATCTTTAGCGTATGTAATAATGCCTCGCATTGTCTTCCGTTTGGTCTGTGGATTAAGAACTTTTGATTGTGTAGGTGAAAGTGTAGGTGAACGTGTACTGTGTTGTGCTTGTGGGATTATATTGTTAGATTCATTCTTAATGAATTTTTTATATAAATTCATACCTACATTATGTGTATTTGTTTTTGGTAATACTTTATTCAAAGTATATTTTCCTATATTATATATCGCTTTAACACCCATATTTAATCCTTTGGCAATGTGTCTAGGGATAAAATCAATGCCATACGCAATGTTATTAACTCTTTTTTTATAATTGTTATTGTTAAACGTGCGGTTTCTTGTTAAATTTTTTATTTTTTGAACAGGGTAAAAAACCCTTCATATCCTTTTTCTATATATCCTTTACTCATATAAAAACAATATATTAAATTATATAATGAAGATTGGATTATTGATACCTACTACATCAAAAGGAAGAAAATGGTCTACTATTAAAGATAGTTATCTTTATAATTTAACATTCAAAACATTTTTATTATCTCAAGATTTAGAACACGAATATGTATTTTATATTGGAATCGATAATGATGACCCAATATATGATAATAAACAACAAAAGGTATTGGTAAATTTTAATAAAATATTTAAAAATGTTACAGTTAAGTTTATATATTTAAATTGTTCTAAAGGTCATTTAACTAAAATGTGGAATATTTTATTTAGACAAGCGTATGATGAGAATTGTGATTATTTCTATCAATGTGGCGATGATATTAATTTTAAAACAAAAGGATGGGTAAATGATTGTATTTTAACTCTTCGTAAAAATAATGATGTTGGTATTACTGGTCCAATTAATAATAATAATATGATAATAACACAAGCATTTGTCTCTAGAACTCATATGAAAATATTTAATTATTTTTTTCCTGAAGAAATAATTAATTGGGGATGTGATGATTGGTATAATTGGGTATATAAACCAAACCATTTTTTTCCTTTAAAACAACATTTTTGTAGTAATGAAGGAGGAGACCCTCGTTATGATATTAATAACAATGCTTGTTTTAGATTAAATTATTCAAAAAATGTTAATCATATACGTAACTTTAGTAGACTTTTAGCAGAAAAACATAAACCATTAATTCAACAATATTTAATATAATAATATAATAATGGAACAAATGCGTAAATTTTCCAGAAGTGTTTCAAGGGGAACAGGACATTTACCACAACATTTATATAGGGAACCATCTAATTTTAAAAATGTTGATTATGAAAATTTTAAACATATAAAACCTAAAGATATTCAATGTTCATCAATGACTATAGACGCAGTTAAAAGTTCAAATTTACCTCCAAATAAAAAAGCAAAAATTTTATTTTTGTGCGGAAAAAAAGGTAACGCCACAAGAAATAGGTCATATTCAAAATGGTTTACTAATATGAACGCAACCAAGAATAGTTCTGGAACTTCAACCAAACCAATCACTGCTTCACAATTACAAAAAATACTTAATAATACTCGTAGTTCATTAAATAGAAGTGAACAGATCAGATTTTCACAAATAAGGCAACGCAAACAAGATTTAAATGCTAAACAAAAGGCTAAACAAAACGCAAGACATTCTCGTTCAGGATAAACCCTTATTTTTCTTTTTTTTTTTATTTGAATTATGTTTAATAACATCTTGTTCATTTTCAATTAATTTATTAACATCTTGACTATTAATAACTTGAGCAATTGGTCCAACAATTTCATTTATAATTGGTTCAACTATTGGTTCAATATCTGGAACAAATTCATTAACTATTGGTTCAATATCTTGAACAATAACTTGAGCAATTAGTTCAATAATTGGTTCAATATCTTGAACAATAACTTCATTAGCAATTAGTTCAACTATTGGTTCAATATCTTGAACAATAACTTCATTCGAATTTGGTTCAATATCTTGAACAATATCTTGAACAATAACTTCATTTATAATTGGTTCAACTATTGGTTCAATATCTTGAACAATAACTTCATTCGCATTTGGTTCAATAACTTCATTAATAACTTGAACAATTATATTTGGTTCAATAACTTCATTATCTTGAACAATAACTTCATTCGCATTTGGTTCAATAACTTCATTAATAACTTGAACAATTATATTTGGTTCAATAACTTCATTATCTTGAACAATAACTTCCTTATCTTCTTTTATATTATCTAAATGATTTGTCATAAGTATCATTTTTTCCTTTAAATTAGATAAAAACAAAGAATGACATTTATGATAAGAACTCAAATAATTCTCAAATAATTGTATGTTTGACTCAAGCAAAGTATTTGTGTAAATATAATTATGTATATAATTTTCAATATTTAGACCATTTTTCATTTTTTCTTTATCAATATTAATTTCTTCATTCGTTTTTTTAACCGATTTGTATAAATGATTAATTAAAATAATTAGGTCGCTATGTATATCATTTACTACATCAAAATCATACACTTTATATGGTTCTAAATCTTTATACGTAGGATAACTATTATTTTTTATTAATGTCTCATATTTGTCTTGTTTGAAATTCTTTTTAAAAAACTGAATGATTAAACCAAAAAGTTTATAATAATCACAATAAATTCTATTATCTATAAAATTATATAATTTACTCATATTATCATATTCTAATTCTATTAATTTATTTTGAAAATGAAATGAATCTAAACCAAAAAAATGATTCTTCTTATTTTTTTCAATATATTTAATGTAACAATCATACACAATTTTCTTTTTATTTGTTACATACTCAAATGTATTCTTTATTTTTATTCTTATTGCTTTTAATTCTTCCATTTTTTTTTCCATTATACTTATTAGTTATAAAAATAATATACCCGAACATATCCGTTAGAACCATTTTGACCTGGAGCAGAATTTCCTCTATTATTTGTTGTATTAGTGGCTGCATTACCTGTTTGGGCACATCCGGCACCGCCACAAGAAGTTAAACTGTTAAATGTGTAATTAACAGGCACAATATTTATATATGCTGAAGTTAACATTTCGCCCAATGTAGTATTCATTACACCGCCAGTTGACTGATGGTAATTGGTAGTAGTTTGGTTTAGAGTATTATAGGCAGCAGAACTACTTTGAGATACCGTATTAACATTTGATGCATTGCCATTATAGGATGGTAAACCACTTGTACCTTCGGTGCCCAACGCACCAAGCCCATCTTGCGTATTTGCCCCACCTGTACCATTTGTTCCATTAATACCGCCATTACCACCACCGCTACCATTTATAGTTATTGCAAATGGATTGACATTATTACCACTTATCAATGATGTAATACCTCCAGCTGTTCCATTTGCTCCGCTAGTTCCGGGTGTCGCTTTACTACCTCCACCACCACCAATTCCTCCAGTTCCAATTGTAATACTATATGTATTAAATACAGTACTATTAATTTTAAAACAACCAAGAACTGTTTTCCCCCCACTCCCACCTCCTCCACCCGAAGCATCAAATGTAGATGTTTGGAGACTCCCCCCTCCTCCACCTCCTCCTCCGGTCGCACCAATCATTAACACACGTAAATAATTAACACCTGTAGGTACATTTACAGCATTAGTTGTTGTATTATATTCTATATATCCGGCAGTTCTATTTGTAAGCATATGAATATTTGTGAAATAATTATATCCATATAAATTATCACTGATTGAAGATGTTGAATTAACCAATGATTGAATTGAAAGATTTGTTGGGGTTGATTCAGTTACTCCGGGAAATGAATTATAACCTTGAGTGTTATTAATTGTTGTATAACCATAAACTATATTTGATAAATCTATCCCCTTATATTTATAACCTGACATTATATTAAAGATATAATAATATTATTTTTATGGATAAATTAATTTATTTGAATCAATCATTGCCAGAAGAATTATGCGAAACAATAATTGAAATGTTTGAAAAAGAAGAAACTCGTTATGAGGGTGTTACTGCTCAAGGATTAAATAAAAAAGTAAAAGATACAATGGATTTTGTTATTCCTAATGATTCTAAAAGATGGGAAAGAGTTTTAAATACATTAACTAAAGAATTACATAGAAATTTGAATTTATATATAAAAGATATGAAACAAAACTTACCGGATTATCCTCTTTTTTCTAAAAATTATTTGTTTGAAAATACATTTCAAATACAAAGATATAATAAAAACATAGGTAAATATGTTTATCATCACGACCATGATATACGATTCGAAAACAAAGATCATCGAGTAATAACTTATTTATGGTATTTAAATACAGTTGAAGAAGGAGGACAAACCGAAATCTGGGGAGATACTAAAATTAAACCTGAAACAGGTAAATTATTATTGTTTCCTGCTTCTTGGACTTTTCCTCATAGTGGTTTAATGCCTATTTCAAATAATAAATATATTATTACTGGGTGGTTGTATGAATCTATTCAAAAGTAATATAAATATATATTTTCATATAAGTCATTATGAAATTATATGAAAATGATTTTGTTTTACCAATAGGGTTTGATTCTTTTAATGAATCATTTATATTGAATAAAAATAATATGTTTTTTGATAAAACATTTTGTGATAAAACATTTTATGATAAAAATATTGAATTCATAGTAAATAAAACAAACAAAAATGATAAAACAAACAAAAATAATAAAAAATTTAAAACAACCCAAATAAATGGTATATATCCTATCAAATCATTAATGATATTTTTGGATGAAACCGAATTTTTATTTACAGATTTTACTTATGATGATTATAAATACAAAGAAATTAATGTAAATACTCATATAAACTATATTTTGTCTAAACCAAATACTCATACATTTTTTGATTCTTCTAAATTATATGGAATTATAAATGAAAATGAATCATTATATGTTGAAATTCATATATGGGATATTCCTCTTCCTTATAAAGAATATAACCAAGACATATTTATGAATGTAAATAAACATATTGTTCCAATTACATTATATATTGATTATATAGATTATGAGTTTTTTGAAACATTATTATATAAAGATATTTCTATTTTTAATAAAATAAAAAATGATTTGAATAATAAAGACAACTGGCATATAAATAATACAAGTTCTGTAGGTAATCATTTTTTAATTGGGTTTGATAATTGTCCTTTGTTACAAACAAAAAAGAATGATGAACTTAAAAAATATGGAGACATAAGTGATATTATAAATATAATCAGCACAAAAACAATTTCATCTAATAATAAATTTTATAATTATAAAATTCACAAAAATTTTTTACAACAAGATATTTGTAAATGGATAATTTTAGAATCAAATATTGGTCAAAATAATGAAATCTTATTAGAAAATGTTAAACCTGTATTTAATTATATTAAAATTTTATTAGAAACATTGACAAAACACATAATGGATTCATATTTGTTAAATATTAATATTAATTATATTAATATAAAATTATTAAAATGTGTTAAAGATTTTGTAAGTGATTGTTTTTTTGTTATGGTTATACCTTTAACAAAATGTTTAATTAATATAAATGAAACAATTGAATTAAATATTGGTGATTTATTATTAATTAATTCACAAAGGGAAATGTGTATAGATGAATCATTATTCATATTATTTTATGTAGCGTTGGATTTATAAAATTTGATTAAAAAATAAGCAATTGTAATAGTGAGTTACACATTATTAAATAATAATTATACAATGTATGGAATGGACCCCAGAACATGAAACGACATTGGCAGAATGGGGAGACAAGGCAATGTGTTATAAATGGTTACATTCCAAAAGTAACGCAAAATACAGACAATTAAATACTTGGTATACAATTCCCGTTATTATTATGAGCACATTAACAGGCACAGCAAATTTTGCTCAAGATAAAATTCCTATTAGTTTTAGAAGTTATGCTACAATGCTTATAGGAGGAGTGAATATTTTGGCAGGAATTATTACAACGATTCAACAATTTTTAAAAATAAATGAATTAAATGAATCGCATAGAGTAAGTGCGATTGTATGGGATAAATTTTATAGAAAAATTAAAGTAGAATTATCTAAACATCCTGAAGAGAGACAAGATGTTGTTGTTTTTTTTAAATCAGCTACAGAAGAATATGACCGACTTATGGAAACAAGTCCTACGATTGATAAAAGTATTATTGAAATGTTTAATAAAACATTTAAGGATACATCTAATATAAAAATTAAAGATTTTTTTGAAGGATTAACTAAACCAGAAATATGTGATTCTCTTATAAGTGTAAAAACAAGTATTTATAAACCAAATGATAAAGAAAAGTTTTTTAAAAATATTATTGATGATATACGATTATCTGTAAAAGAAGACCAAAATCCTCAAAATGTTTTAATTAGTCAATTTTGGGATACATTTAATAATGAATTAAAAAGACCTCCTACAAAAGATGAATTAATTGATAATTTAGTAAAAGATAATTTTATTGATGAAAATATGATTGAACTCTTTTTATCCAGTCAAGATATATGAATCATAACAACAATATTCATATAATATAATTGGAACACAACAGAATGTTTCTATAATAACAACCAATCGTTCGATTAGATTCATTATATAATATATTCAATTATGTTTATATGGATTGTAGTGAAGATTCGAATATGACTAGATTAGAAAAAATACAATATATACAGAAAAATGCTCTTATACAATATAAAAAATATAATTATGAAATTTTGTTCAAATATGATTCAAAAACACTTTTAACAATGATTAAAGATAAAATTTTGAAAGTGAATGATAATGAATCTATGAATGAACTTTTTAAAGAAATACAAATTTATTCTATTGTGGCATTATTACAAAATTCATAATTTTATTATCAAAATTATAATTTTATAATATTTATATTATAAAAATGAATAAAAATTGATTAATAAAATTATAATAATATTTTTTGTAAAATGGCAAATCATAATAAAATTTTGAATGAAATGTTTGACGCAGCAACGATTCGTTGTAAAATACCTAATGCTAACAATGGTCGAGCATATATGGGATGCGTCATATTAGATCATAATTATTGTCTTTTACACGTTTGGCTATAACAAATATGAAATGACTCTTAGTCACGGCACTATACACGCAGAAGTTGATGCTATGCTTAAATTACCTTATCAAAAAAATAAAAAACGTATATCTGTTGCTGTATTTACTACAAATAAAGAAGGAACTATTTTAAGAATGAGTAAATGTTGTAATCATTGTTTAAAAAGTATTCATATGATCGCAGCAAAAAAGAATTATATAATAAAAAATATTTATTATATAAATGAAGAAGGTGAAATGAAAATTATTTAATTATTTATAAATTATTCAAGATAATTTTAATATAATTTTTATTTGTTCTAATGTATTTTCTAACTGGACTACTTTATTTTCCAAATAGTCTACCTTATTTTCCAAATAATTTGTTCGTTTAATAAGTTGTTGTATAGATATAACAGATGCTGCTGTTATTGCTGAATAATCAATCGACTGGTTTGGACCATCTTTTATACCTGTTACAGCCCAAGGTATAACTTCTTGGACTTCGTGAGCAATAAATCCTAATTTATTTAAAGAATTATCTATGAAATTAAATGTGCAAGGTTTTAATAATGAAATATCTATATTTGTTATATAACTTATATTTTCTTTTAATCTATAATCTGAAGTGGAATTAAAAGTTGCTGCTGATATTGTTCCTGTAACTGTAGAAATGTTACCAGTAACTGTTAATGTTCCTCCCATTGTTGAATTTCCTGTTACACCAAGTGTTGTTGTTGTAATTGTAATTCCTGAAATATTTGTATGTGACGCGTTTAATGAACTAATATTACCTGTACCTGTAGAAGTTGCTATAATTGAACCTGTCGTTGTAATTCCTCCAGTTGCTGTTAATAATCCAGTTACTCCTAATGTTCCTCCCATTGTTGAATTTCCTGTTACACCAAGTGTTGTTGATGTAATTGTAATTCCTGAAATA
>Ga0209500_10000114_pt1 | contig 73028 bp, 59 predicted proteins | sample S_140212_EF_Meta_FD_187323 | JGI IMG/M metagenome (GOLD analysis project Ga0209500, IMG submission 187323) | Freshwater microbial communities from Lake Simoncouche, Canada to study carbon cycling - S_140212_EF_MetaG (SPAdes) (version 2) | ecosystem: Environmental > Aquatic > Freshwater > Lake ... | reverse complement strand
TAAACCCCTAAAAATGAAAATGTCGCAGTTGACACGCTGCGAGTCTTCCTACTGAGGGGGGAGGGGGACGTTGACCGCAATCCAGTCCGCCATATGTCTGGATTGCAATGCAATGAACTCCCCCCACAGACACGTTTTTCATCGACGGCGTATTGGGCAGAAAAAAACTTCGTGTTTATAAACCAGCAAGGTTCACGCAATTTTTGCAGAACCCGGAACTTGTAGCAGTTAGGTAAAAATGCCCACGCTGTGGATTCTCTAGATCGCATTCGGTCGATGGGTAGCGTCGTCGTGCCACACCAGAGCGGGTAGGCACAGGGGGTCGGCGAACGCTCGACGAGCATTGGGCCGCCGCGGCCCACGCGAGGAGACTTTTGCCGCCCCGGAGCCGGTGCTACACCAAAGTCGAATGCGATCTAGCTCGGGGCAGGAGTGGTTGCAAACGCCCCGGCCAAGAGGGCAGCCACAAATCGTTCGGGGTCAAAGGGCTCCAGATCATCGGCCGCTTCCCCGAGGCCGACGAATTTGACAGGCAGGCCAAACTGCTCCGTTACCGGCACGATCACGCCGCCACGGGCCGAACCGTCCAGCTTGGCCAGCACGATCCCGGTACAACCGGCTGCCTCTCGAAAGCCCTTCGCCTGCGAGAGCGCATTTTGCCCAGCAGTGGCATCGATCACCAGCAACACCTCGTGCGGTGCATCCGGGATCTGCTTGGCGATCACGCGGCGAATCTTCGCGAGCTCTTGCATGAGGTTGGCCTGCGTCTGCAGCCGGCCCGCTGTATCGATGATGCAGATATCAGCACCGCCTTCGATCGCGCGAGCCACGGCTCGATGGGCCACGCTGGCTGGATCGCTGCCGCTCTCCCCCCGCACGATCTCGGCGCCGAGCCTCTGCGCCCACATGCCCAATTGCTCCACGGCCGCTGCGCGAAATGTGTCACCGGCGCCCAAAACGACCCGTTTGCCCTGCTGAGTGAACCGGTGGGCCAGCTTGGCGATCGACGTCGTTTTGCCTGAGCCATTCACGCCGGTGACAAGGATCACCGTCGGACCAGATGCGGCCATCGTTACCGCCGCGGATGTCTGCTCGAGCCTAGCCAACAACTGCCGCCGAATGGAATCGATCACCACATCGGGATCCACGACGCGAGCCCGAAGCCGCTCCCGCACATCGACGATAATCGCCTCGGCTGCTGCCGGGCCCATGTCGGTGCGCACCAGCGTCGCGCGGAGCTCCTCTAAAAACAGCTCGTCGACGAGCCGCCCCTCTCGCTTGAAGAGATCCCGCACGTCGGTGTTGAGTACCTGCGCAGTCTTTGCAAGGCCAGCCCGCAGCCGGTCCAGCAGACCTTTTTTTTCAACGGGCGGCTGGACCGGGGGCTGCAACGCCAACTCTGAGGCTGCGGGTTCGGGCGTGGTCAGATCCAGAGGCGGTGGAGAAGCCGGTGCCTGCTTGCGACCAAACGGAAAAAGTGCCATGGGAGCGCGCTCGCAATCAGGTGCCTGCGGATTCAGCCGCAACCGTGCGATCGGCCAGCATTCGGCCCAGAATGCCCGCTACAAACTTCGAGGAGGCATCGGTGCCATAGCGTTTGGCGAGCTCAATTGCCTCGTCCACCGCCACGGCTCCTGGCACATCCGTGTGCAGCAATTCAAACGCTGCGATTCGCAGAATCGCACGGTCTGTGGAAGCCATTCTCGCAACACGCCAGTTTTCCGATCGAGCGTCCAGCAGGGCGTCAATCTCTTCCCGATAGCGAATGACACCTTCGAGGAGCGATTTCGAGAACGCCACCAGCGGCGGCGACCGCAGTCGGGCCGTGAGAAAACGCTCCTGGTTTTCCGCGATCGTGTCGGGGTTCACTTCCCGTTGATAGAGCGCCTGAAGGGCGACTTCACGGGCACGGCTGCGGCGCGGCATAGGCTTTCCGAAAAAAGGGAGTGGGGTTGCTTTATGGAGACTGCGAGAATGCGTGCGGGAGTTGGGGCATCAGGGAAATCATCTCGATAGCCGATGCGGCGCACTCCTCGCCTTTGTTGCCAGCGTCACCGCCTGCGCGGGACATCGCCTGCGCGAGCGTATCGCACGTCAACACTCCAAACAACACCGGGAGGCCCTGCGCCCGCGCCGTGGCTTCAATGCCTTGACCGACCGCGTTTGCAATGTGACGGTCGTGCGAGGTTTCGCCTCGGATAATCGCCCCCAGGCAGAGCACCGACGCATACCGCTTGCTGGCGGCCAAACGATCAGCAATGAGCGGAAGCTCAAAGGCCCCTGGCACCCACACCACATCGATGGAGTCGCTCGGCAATCCCGCCGCAAGGAAGCAGGCCACTGCGCCGTCCAGCAAACGTTGCGTAACCGACTCGTTGTAGCGAGACACGACGATGCCAATGCGCACGCCTGTGGGCAACCGGGCGGGCCGTCCGCGAAAGACCTGCCCTCGAAAAGCAGCCGAAAGCGTTGGGGATGCGCCCTGCTCGACGGCAGACAAGGCGGTTCGTTCCGGGCGTGCACTCACGATTTGAGACCCATGAGAAACTCGTTGTTGGATTTCGTTTTTAACAGGCGGTTGACGAGCAATTCCATCGCGTCTGGAGGACTCATCTCATTGAGCACCCGTCGCAACACGCAGATGCGACGATACTCATCGGGCTCCAAGAGCATTTCCTCTCGTCGCGTGCCAGAGCGGTTGATGTCGATGGCCGGATAAATCCGCTTATCGACCATCCGCCTGTCCAAAATAATCTCAAGGTTGCCGGTGCCTTTAAATTCCTCAAAGATCACGTCGTCCATCTTGCTGCCTGTGTCAACCAGCGCCGTAGCGATGATTGTCAGTGAACCCCCCTCCTCCACTTTGCGGGCGCTGCCAAACAAACGCTTGGGCCGCTGCAAAGCGTTGGAATCGACACCGCCAGAGAGAATTTTACCCGAGTTTGGCACCTCAGAGTTCCACGCGCGGGCCAGTCGCGTGATCGAGTCCAAGAAGATCACCACGTCGCGGCCATACTCGACAAGTCGCTTGGCCTTCTCAATCACCATGTCGGCTACCTGCACATGACGGCTGGCATTTTCGTCGAATGTTGAGCTGATAACCTCGCAACCAGGCCCCTTCACCTGCCGCTCCATATCGGTGACTTCCTCGGGCCGCTCGTCGATAAGGAGCATGAAAACATACGCCTCAGGATAGTTTGTGAGGACGGCCTGAGCCATCTTCTGGAGCAGGATCGTTTTGCCGGCCCGCGGTGGGCTGACAATGAGACCTCGCTGCCCAAAACCGATAGGCACGATCAGGTCAACCACCCGCATCGACACTTCTTCTGTCGTTGTCTCCATCACGATTCGCTCGTCTGGATGCAGCGGCGTAAGTTCATCAAAAAATACACGCGTCGACAGCTTTGCGGGATCCTCGCCGTTGATCGCCTCAACCCGCAGCAGTGCAAAATACCGCTCGCTCTCCTTCGGTGGACGAATCTGCCCTGCCACACTCATGCCGTTGCGCAGACCAAACCGACGGATTTGGCTGGGCGACACGTAGATATCGTCTGGGCACGACAGGTAGTGGTAATCCGGGCTGCGCAAAAAGCCGAAGCCATCCGGAAGAATTTCGAGGGTGCCCTCCCCAAACATAAGCCCATTGAGCTTCACTCGCTCCTTCAGAATCCGAAAAACGAGGTCCTGCTTCTTGGCTCCTGTGATGTCGCCAATTTCCTCCTGCCTCGCTAATTCGATGAGCTCCAGCATCGTCAGTTTCTGGAGGGCCGTGATATGCGTGTCGCCCTTCTTCAGCGATTCATAGCGGTCGATGGCATCCACGCCATCCAGTTTGACCTCCGCAGCGATTTCTTCCGCAATCGACAGCGGCTTCGCGTCGATGTCTTCTGCGGGGGAATTGGGGTCGGTTGTCGACATAGAGCACCTCAAGGAGGACACGCAGGCGTGCCGAGAAGGGAGAGAGAAGAGCCAGCAGAGGAGGAGCAGACAAATTGAAGACGAACAAAATGAGCCGCAGATACAAACACGCGCAAATCTTCTTCCGCGTCCCCCCACATGCGCCGCGTTGCACGGCAGATGAAGCAGGCTAGGATCACGGAATACAAACCCCAACGTCGCAGGCCGACCAGAACCCTGCCGCATTCCTCACGTGGTCCCACGTGCTCGAAGAAGGCTGAACCAGATCCGATCGACTTCGCCGAGAGTATAGGCCAAGTCGCCAGAGGTATCCACGGCCACCGCTTTTCCTTCTGGAAAATGGCTTGATGCCGTTGGATTTGTGAGCCTCGTGTTTGGACAGGATTGTGTCGAAAGAGTTGTGATTGGGTCTGGGGAAGGATGCCGCTGAGAGCCCTGCCAGGCGGCCTCCCGCGCCGCCTGCTGTACTGGGCTAAGCCGCCGGCTCGCCAAACGCTCCCGCCGCACAGCCTCATCACACTCAATCAGTATCAGGCAATCACACACTGCATCCCATCCGGCCCGGTACAACAGCGGCACATCGAGCACCACCACCCGCGGATTGCCCCCGGCCACTTCGTCGGCTCTGGCTTGGTCAAGCATTCCTTGAATCCGCTCGTGCACGCGAGGGTGGACGATTGCCTCAAGCACTTGAAGTGCTGCGGCATGCTCGGCACTGGGGCCAAACACTCGCTCTCCAAGCACGCTGCGTTGCACGCGGCCATCGAGGCCCAGCACATCGTCTCCAAAGTCGGCCACGATTTTCCGCTTGACGCTGGCTTCCTCGAGCACTTCGTGCGCCAAAGCATCGGCATCAATCACGCGGGCTCCATGCGCAGCCAACCGCTGTGCCACAGTCGACTTACCCGCACCGATTTTTCCAACGAGCCCAATGACAATCATGCCCTTCACTGTCATTGCTTTGGCCGTCGAATGCAATCGCACCCCACTTCACCCCTTCTCGCATTCCGCCCATGTACCCCCAGAATGGACAGACACGTCCAGTGGCACGTCCAGCGACATGGCGGCTCGCATCTCTTCACCCACAAGTTTCTGGACGGCCATCACTTCTTCGGCCGGACATTCGACCACCAGTTCATCGTGGATTTGCAGCACAATGGCCGCAGTCATGCCGGCTGCCTGGAGTCGGCTGGCAACGTGGAGCATCGCCAGCTTGATGAGATCCGCCGCCGAGCCCTGCACGACGGTGTTGATCGCTGTGCGTTCTGGGAGCGAGAGGGCAACACTGCCGTGGACGCTGCGGCGGCCCTCGTGATCCCGTACTCCTGCGATCGTACGTCGACGGCCGAGGATCGTGGTCACGTAGCCATCCCGCCGGCAGCGGTCGAGAACGTCATCCATAAACGCTGCCGCACCCGAGAACGTCTGAAAATAGGCCGCGATGAACGCAGCGGCCTCGGCTTGTGGAATCCCGAGCGATTTAGCAAGGCCAAAAGCACTTTGTCCGTAGAGAATTCCGAAGTTCACCGCCTTGGCGGTGCGACGCAGATCGGACGTGACGGCCTCGGGGACGACGCCGAAAACGGCAACCGCGGTGCGCGTGTGAATGTCTTCGTTGGTTTCAAAAGCGATGCGCATGGCCTGATCGTGCGAGAGGTGAGCCAGAATGCGCAGTTCAATCTGCGAGTAGTCGGCGGCTACAAAATGCCAACCAGGCTCGCGCGGCAGAAAGGCAGCGCGGATGTGCTGGCCTTCTGCGGTGCGAGTCGGAATATTTTGCAGGTTTGGGGCGCTGGAACTCAGTCGGCCGGTGGCCGTCACCGTTTGGTTGAAAGTCGTGTGGATTCTGCCGGTCGATGGCTCTACGAGGGCCGGCAAGGCGTCGACATACGTGCTCTTGAGCTTTGCATAGCGACGGTGCTCAAGCAGTTTGGCCGGCAGCGGGTGCAGCCTAGCGAGTTCTTCCAGCACTTCGGCATCGGTACTTGGGCCTGTCTTTGTACGTTTGACAACCGGCAGATTCAACTCGTCGAAGAGCACTCCTCGCACTTGCAGCGGCGAACTGATTGCAAATGAATGGCCGGCCATCGCATGGATATCCTGCTCCAGTGACGCCAACTGGGCCGTGTATCGGGCAGAGAGCGATGCCAGAACATTGCAATCGATTCGCAGGCCCCGGAATTCCATGTCGGCAAGCACCCCTGCCAGCGGCAGTTCCACATCGGCATAAAGCGTTCGAAGTTGCGCCGCATGCAGCCCTTCCAAGAGCTTGGCCGATACGCTCTGCACCACGCGGCAGGACTGCGCCGCGTGGGCGGCATCGGAAGGGTGTTCGATCAAGGCGGCATCCACAACGATCTGGCCTGCTGCGCCTTCAAATGTGGCCATGCCAAAACGCTCGGCTATTTCGGCTAAGCCGTGATTGCGTTCCCCCGCATCAAGCAGGTAGGCCGCCAGGAGCGTGTCAAACGCCCATCCGCCCAAGCGAATACCGATCACGTGGAGGGCAACGGCCTGTCGCTTGAGGTCGTGCCCCATTTTCGGCACCGACGTATCGCTGAGCAGGTGCGCCAAAGCCCGATGGCCTTCCGGAACACTGCCTTCATCAAAACCATGCAGCAGTTCGTTGCCAATCCACGCACAGCATGCCTCGCTGGCCAAGGCGATCCCCACTGGGGGCGACAAGATCGTGCCTCCCGGTTGCTGGGCCACGCAGAGAACGATCGACTGGGCGGATTGCAGACGCAGCACCAACGCCGCGAGTGCGGCATCGTCGGTTGGCTGCTCCCAATCGGAAGGCAAGGCAATCGGCTCGCGAGAACCTGTTTTGAGCGGGACGTGTACCGCGATAGATCGATCCTGCAAAGCGCCGGCGGTCTGGCCTGCAACGCCTCTTCCGACAGTTACTTTTTCGGTAACGTCCTTATCGTCGCGATGATCGCCATCCAAATTGAGCATGCCCTGTTGGCTCTTACTGCTGCGAGGCTTTGGGGCCGCTGCAAGCCGGGCCTTGGACTGGAGACTTTGAAACCCCATCTCGTGTAAAAATACCGCCAGTTTCTCTGCGTCTGGGGCATGGATGCGGCCGGCCTCCCACGGAATATCAATCGGCACCGCCCGGTCCAATCGAACCAACTCGCGGCTGGATCTGGCCGTATCGGCATAGGTGCGGAGATTTTCGCGTCGCTTTGTGCCGGCTACAACGTCGGTGTGTGCCAGAACGTAGTCGAGCGTGTCGTGGGCTCGCAGCAGTTCGGAGGCGATTTTCGGGCCGATGAGCGGTACTCCCGGCACATTGTCGGCGGAGTCGCCAACCAGCGAGAGATAATCCACGACTTGGTCGGGGCGAATGCCCCAGTCGGCCAACAGTTCCTCGGTGCCCATGAACGCATTGCTGCGCAGATTCAGCAATCGCACGCGGTCGCAGAGCAACTGCCGCGCATCCTTGTCCGAGGTTGCTAGGATGCACTGGCCGCCTTGCGTCAGCGTGCGCGATGCGAACGTGGCCAGAATGTCATCCGCCTCGAAACCAGCCATTTCCACGCACGGGATGCCCATACAATCGAGCAGTCGCCGCATGAGTGGGATCTGCGGCACCAGATCGGTCGGCATTGGGGATCGCGTGGCCTTGTAGCCCGCAAATCGCTCGTGGCGAAAAGTCGGCCCTGGGGCATCCATCGCGCAAAAAAGATAATCGGCTTTCTTTTTCTCGATCACATCCAGCAGGTCGCGAGTAAAGCCATAGATAGCAGCGACGGGGGTGCCGTGCGGCGACGTCATTTCCGGCAGTGCATGAAAGAGTTGATAGATACGCGAAAGCGTATCTATCACCCAGACGGTGCGGCCGTGGAGATCCGGGTCGGTAGATGGCGTGCGTGTAGTGGTGGATGCCATGCATGGCCCCGTGAAAGCAGGAGAGCATAGCCGAAGTGAAATCTAATCGCCGCTGGGCGGCTCGTATTCGAAGTCTTTCCACTTCATCGCGCGGCGAAAAGGCTCGATGCGGAGTACCACATCGCCGTTTTGAAAGATGCGAACGGTGCCGTTGGTCTCGCTCACAGCCACGGCCACGCTGCGGGTGCGACGAGTGATCGCAGCTGCGGCCCAATGACGGGCGCCGAGCCCTTTGGCCACCGAGACATTCTCCGCCGAAGCATCGATGTAGCGGGCGGCTCCCTCTACCGTTCCGTCGAGGCCGACGACAAACGCGCCGTCGAGTTGGGCAATCTCCTTGATTCCCTCGCGGACTCGCGGGTCGGAAAGCTTTCGCTCGGAGCGGTTGTAGCCTCTCACTGGATCAAACCCGATGGCGTGGCTAGATTGCATCACTTTGCGAGCATCTCCCACGACGAAGAGCGTGCCCACTGGCTTCCCCTCGCGGCCCTCGCGGCCGATCTCAACGGCCAGGTCGACCACAATCTTGAGCGTTTCCAAAGGCACCTTTGTCTCGAGGTTACGCAGATCCCGGCTGGTGAGTTGGCCCAGATGCTCTTCAAGTCGCAGCACGCTCACCGAATCGATCGTGCCGGCTTCGAAACCGCTATAGATGGAGACGACCTGTGCCTCGGGCGCAATTAATTCGGCGGCTACACACTCCAATAAAGCCTGCGTGAGCCGTTCGTGTACTGGCAACCCGGCAACATCGAGCAGCACCTCACGCAACCCATGATCTGCCACGCCAACCAAGTGTGCTTCCTCTTCGGCCGCAATCAATACCGGATCGCTGCCCACAATGCTTCGAACGCGTTCCCAGTCCAGCCGCCGATCCACCAGTAAAAGAATTGCATCCGAGGCAGTGGATTCAAACAGCCGCACGCCTGCTTCGAGCAGGTGCTCCAACTGCGGAGAAATGTCGAGAGATGTCATGATTCCAGTCCACGTTCACCCGGACGTCGATCAGCAGGCTATCAACGCACACTGGTATGCGAACTCTGTCGCCGGGAAACTGCCGATCGCACCCGAGCGCAAAGCGTACGCAGTGGACCGCATCCGTTCAAGAACGCAGGCACAGGCAAGGCGAGAAGCCGACTATCGGGTGGTCTTCTGGTTGGTGTCTTTTGGCGGCTGGGCAGAACGCGGTACTTTCGCGATCGACGCTGCGGCAGGTGCCGCTTTCATGGTGCCGTGGAACGCCGCAATGCCGCCCGGCAAGACCACCCCCCAAACCCGCTCTTGGTAGATTGTCAGAGCGTGCAAAGCGTGCCCCATGGGTCCGATTTTCCACTCTCTCGTGGGCTCTTTCGCCAATGCCGTGGAGAGAAACTCGACGGCGGCAACGACTTTCGAACTGTAAAGGGATTCCTGGTCGAGCGATGCCACAAGCCACTCTAAGATATGCCCAGTGGTCTGCACTTTGCGGTCGATGTCGTCTTCCCGATCGGCCGGATACTTAAACCACTCTGTACTGAACGAGCCGTCGGGATTCTGCAGCTTACTGAAAACGAATTTCTGATAGTCGCGGCCAAATGTATCGGCCCTCGCGTAGTGACCGTCCAATTTCCCGTTGGCCTTGAGCCGCCGCTGGCAGCCGTAGGCGAGCCCAAAGAGCCTGTGCGTACCGCCGCAAGGGGCGCCTCGGATTGGCTGTTCGATTTCCTCGGCCACGAGCCGCTCGAGCGACCACGTCTGGCCGTCCCGGCTCTGCCACGTGGCATCCGTCGGCAGGTAATGCGCTAAGGCAATGAGCGCAAACGTGAGTTCCGTTTTCGACTTACAGGAGAGCTTTTCCTCCTCCACCAAATCGGCCACAGTAAACGCCTTCGACTGGATCGTGATCGGTGAATTGAGCGCCACGCGACACTGCGCCAAGATTGCGAGATACTGGGCTGAGTGTCCTTGGACCCCAAGGCCCTTCATGGCTGTCAGCCTGTCTCCGGCAGCGGCCAGCATCACTTGCCCTCTACAACGGCCGCCCATGTTCATCCAGCCGATCGAGTTGACAGGGTCACCGGCAGGCCCACCCACGCGAACTTTTGTCGGGATTCCGAAGGCGATGAAGCCGTGCATGATTTCCCACGGCGTGTTGTGAGCGGTGTTGAGGGGCCGGCTTTGGTAGGAAGCGAGTGTCTGCGCGATCCGCACTCGTAGCTTGTTGAGCCGATGTGATTGCGGGGCCGGTGAAGCTAAAGCCTGCGGTGCCGCCTGCTTCGATTCTGCCTTCTGGGCTGCTAGGGCGGATGACCCATGTGGCTTTTTGTGTGTTTCAGCCGGTTCGCGTTTGCTGACTGTGCGGGTGGCCTTCGCCGGCACAGTGGGATCGATCACCGCAGCGGCCACTTTCCCAACCGATGATTGCAGCGATGTGGCGAACTCTGTGGCCTCATCCCACGAGGGAAGACGGTGCGTGCGAGAGGGTGCCGGCTGCTTGACCTTCACAACTGGGGCCGCTGCACGTGGCGGCGTGGGGGCTGAAATAAATTGGGATGGAGGGGCTGGTTGCTTGGAAAAGTTGTCGAAGAAGCCCCGGGGTCGCATCTGCGATCGGGCAGAGTAAGGAGGTGCCGCAAACGATGCCGCGGGAAACGGTGCGTGCGTCATGAGCATAATGGCCGAGGCTCCCGCGAGCACCCACGAAAGAAAACGATTGAAATAGATCACGCGGGGGGGCCTGGGTGAGTGCATGCGAATGTCGGTTCCAGCAGACGGCTTGTGTGTTGGGGTATCGTCCGATTTGGTCCACAGAACAACGATTCTTGAAAAAGCCATGCGCAGGTTTTGGCATATCCCCCACAATGCCCACACTACTTTTGTGCCCTGTGCGGAGTGGCTGCGGGCACCGCTGCAGGGAACGCCGACCATGCCAAAACCGTCGAAGTCGTGGCGATTCAGCGGCGTGCCGCCACGTTAAAAGAGTTTTCGAAACGTTTCGGCAATCGACCACGACTCCGCTGCATTGGGGTCAGCCGCCCACGCACGCCATTTGTTCACGTCATCGCCGAGATCGCGACCACTGACTTTCTTCAGAGATGCAACGGCTCTGTATTGCACCGCCGGATCTGGGTCCTCGAGGGCTTTGGCCAGTACAGGAATGGCAGCTTTGTTCTCTAATTCGCCAAGCATACGCAGGGCCCGCAAACGCACGTCGAGTTCGGAGTCGGTTCGGTAGCGGGCTGCAAGCAGTTGCACGGCCTCGTCTCCGCCCCGTCGCCGCCAGACCTCGCAAGCCTTCATGCGCACCCGTTCATCCGGATCTTCCAGGCCGCCTTTGCAGATGGCCGTTGCCGCCGGCGTATCAAATGTGGCGGCGATTGCGACCAGTTCAGACCGCACTCGGGGATCGTGCTCTTCAAGCGTCTTCCTGATGAGGTCTTGCGTGAACACAGCCTGCCGTTCTCCGTCCGCCGCTTTGGCGACCTTAGCCTGTTCCTGCAACTCTTGAATCCTTTGGTCGGCCGTCGCACCGTACTTGGCTGTTTCGCGCGCAATCTTGTCCTTGTCTTTCCACGGCACCCAGCTGGCGCATCCCGACGCACACAGCCCTGCCAAAGCTGCCACGGCGGTCAGGCAAAGCATGCACCGGCGAGAACCTTGAACCGTATAAAAGGGGGTAGCCATAGCTATAGACCTGTTGTGCCTTCTGGAAGGCATCTTTCGATTGAGTGCCATTGTCGAGAAGGTTTGAGTGGGGGTTAGAATGGCGGGGAACTGGGCATATCCAGATCGGGTTCAGGCTGGAAAATACCGGTCTTGAGTCGCTGAAACCAGAGCAATGTGGTTCGGAAAATAGACGTTCTGGGAGTTTTTAGCCGTTTGCACTTTCCCATTCGTCCAAGACCTGTTTGCATAGTCGCTCGCTGGCGATCGGTGCTGCCCGCTTGGGAGTGATTCGCATGGTTAAAGTCGGTATCGCGATTGGGATTGGTGTGGCGATGGCACTGCCATGGGGAGTGTGCCTCTCCGCCGAAATGCCCGAGTCCTTCGAGCTACGCGATGCCGGCGGGCCGCGCACCGTTGTGGGAAACGTGATCATCGAGGCACTCGACGGGGGCGTGTTGCTAGAACTTCCCGACGAACGCCTAGAAATCATTGAGCCGTCCACCATTCTCAGTCGCGCCGCAATCGCTCGTCCCGTAGAAGCCGACACGCCCCGAGAGCTCGGCAAGCGGATCTTGGCCGAACTGCCGCCGGGTTTCGACTTGCTCGTCACGAAGCACTACGTCATTTGCTTCGATACGTCCCGGGCCTATGCACAGTGGTGCGGCGCGCTTTTCGAACGACTGCATGAGGCGTTCCAAAATTTCTGGACACAAGCAGCACTCGACGTTAGCCCGCCGAGCCGGCCGTTGATCGTCGTGATCTTTGCCGACCGTCATCGCTACGAAGCTTTCGCGGCTCGCGACCTCGGTGCTGCCGCAGACCGTGTGGTCGGCTACTATAATCTGCTCAGCAATCGGGTGACCACGTTTGACCTCACGGGCAGCGACCTACTGGCTCGCAAGCCGGCTACGTCCGCCGGCCGCGCGGGCCTTGACATCCTCGCCAGCCCCGAGGCCTCTGGATTGGTCGCCACGTTGGTGCACGAGGCCACGCACCAGATGTCATTCAACTGCAAAATGCATCGGCGGCTTGCCCCTGTGCCGCTGTGGGTAAGCGAAGGAATCGCCACTTATTTCGAAACGCCGGATCTGGCGAGCCAACGCGGATGGCGTGGCATCGGCATGGTAAACAAGCCTCGGCTGGAAAAATTTCTGGCCACACAGCGAGCCGGTGCGCTCGAACCAATCGTGTCTGGCGATGAACCATTTCGTCGCGCCGACGAGGCGATCGAGGCCTATGCACGAGCGTGGGCTCTCACGTACTTCCTCGTGCAAACACAAAAACCAGCGTTTGTTGCGTATCTGCAAATGCTCGCCTGCAAAGAGCCATTCTCAGACGACTCTCCCGAGCAACGGCAGCAAGATTTCGTGAAAGCCTTCGGGGCGACTCCTCAAGCCTTGGAGGAACCGCTGCTGAGATTCCTCACGCGGGTCTCGCGGGTGCGGTAACGAGTGAGACTGTCCCTCCAGTTGCCGGTGAATTTCTGAATCAGAAAAGAGTGTGGGTGAATTTTTTGACGGCCTGCTAGAGTACGGGGCAATGGAGGATCCCAATCATGAGTCAAATAGCCTGTGTTTCCGGACGCTCAAACCAGTGGTCGCGACGGACGTTTCTTGAGAAGTCTGCGGCGCTCGCCGCGGTGGCTTCGTCCGTGAGTCCAAGGCTGCTCACTGGTGGTGTCTTTGCCAGTGGCGACGAACGGATTCGGGTGGGAGTGATTGGCTGCGGAGGCCGAGGCACAGGAGCAGCCTTGCAAGCAGCCGCTGCCGATCCAGGCGTGCGGATTGTGGCCATGGGAGATCTATTTGCCGACCAGATCGATTCCAGTGCCAGCCTGCTGGCTCGGACGGCAGGAATGCAGTTTGAGTGCCCGCCAGAGCGAAGGTTTCTAGGGCTCAACGCGTATCGTGATGTGCTCGCTGCGGGCGTGGACATCGTTCTGCTCACATCCCCTCCGCAGATGCGGCCGCTGCATGTGACAGCCGCCATTGAGGCGGGAAAGCATCTCTTCTGCGAGAAGCCCGTAGCCATTGATGTGGCGGGTGTTCACGAAGTGGCCTTAGCGTGCGCCGTAGCCCGTCAGCGCATGCTCTCTATTGTGTCGGGGTTTTGCTTTCGGCACGATGAGCCGACCGTGGAAACAATGCGACGGATTCACGACGGGGCAATTGGCCGTGTGATTGGCGGGCACTGCCATGCGGCCGTTGGCCTCCCTTGGCGCAAGGCCACGCAACGCGGGTGGAGTCAGGAAGAGTGGCAGCAACGCAACTGGATATCGTTTGAACGCTTCTCGGGTGGCCACTTTGTAGAACACCACAGCCACGCCATCGACAGGGCAATCTGGGCCCGAGGCGATGTCTGCCCCGTAACGGCCATTCCGTCTGACGCACCGGCCTTGGGTGGCGGCCGGCGAGGCACCGGCGTACGCTATGAATTTGCCGACGGCGGATGGCTGAATGCTTCGTGCCAGCGGGCCATGGGGCCGTTCACGCAACAGACAGAAACGGTAATCGCAGTGGATGGATCGTGCGATCTGTTGCGACATCAAATGAGCGGTTCCCGGCCCTGGCAGTATCAGTCCGATGCATTGGGCTCGTCTCGAAAAAACCATGCCGGCATGTATCAAGCCGGCATGGACACGTTGCTGCGGGCGGTGCGTTCGGGGACCCTTGCGGATGAATCGACCAGAATGTGCCGCAGCACGCTGGTGGCCATTATGGGCCGAACTGCCCTCGCCACAGGCCAGCGGGTGGACTGGCAAGAGAACCAAGCCTACGCAGATGCTCTGGCACCTGCCCGGCCCCTTTCCCGACTTGCCTAGTCGGTACAATAGGGAGTGTTGTGAACGCCCGCTGATTGCAGCGACGATGACTTTGGTCGAGCCGCACGCCAGCGGCATTCTTTACGGGGAAAGCCTTTATGGCAATGAGCCGCGATAACACAAGGACTGCCCTGACGATTGCGCTGATTGTGTTCGTGCTGCTCACGTTCGTGCTCGCAGTCACGACGTATCTCGTCTTCACAAAGCAGTTCGACGCCGAGAAAGCCACGGAGCAAGCGGATATCAGAACGCGGGATGCCAAAAGTGAACTCGAGACCGCCATCGCCGACAAGTCAAAACTGCAGGAGTTTCTCGGGTTTTCAGAAGACAAAACCATCGAGGATGTGGAGACTGAAATCAACGAGACATTCGAGAAAAAGTTTGGGGACTTCAACGAGGAACAAAAAACTTTTCTCAAGCTCTCTGACTGGCTGCTCGGTGGCATCCAACAGAAAGACGAACAGCTCAAGGTGCTTGAGGCAGACAAGGCCAAGCTAGACGCTGAAAAAACAGCTGCGATCGAGGAGGCGGAAAAGAAGCAGGCAGCTTTAGCGGCGCAGGTCCAAGAGAAGGAGAAAACAGCTGCCGAACAAAAGCGGGGTTTTGATGAAGACCGCAGCAAGTCTGAATTACAAAGTAACGATCTTCTGGCCAAGCAGAAAACAGCGCTGGATGGCTCAAGACGGCTGGAAAGTCTGATCGGGGAAATTAAGACTGCAAAGCAGTATGTATCTACCTCGCGGCAGACGAAGTTCGACGCACAAGAAGCGGAGGGGCAACTGCGAGTTCTTTACGAAGAGCTCAAAGAACGCAAGGAGACGATTGCGAGACAGAATGATGTCTTGGCCGAGTTGCGAGTCTCCGACAAGGCCTTGCAGACTGCGGTACTGGCAGCCACGCCCAAGGATGACCGGGTGGACGGGATTGACGGCCGGATCATCAACGTGAATGAGGCCGACCGATCGGTGCTCATCGATTGTGGTTCTACGCAGGGGCTGCGACCTGGCATGGTGCTCTTTGTCTACAACCCCATTGATCCGCGACCTGAGTTGGGGTCCAAGAAGGGAGTGGTCGAGGTGGTTGGGATCGAAAGCAGTTCCGTGGCCAAGGCCCGTGTGCGACAGGATTCAACGCACGATCCGATCCTGAGCGGTGATGCGGTGGCCACGAGCCTCTGGGCTCGCGGCAAGCCGTTTGAGTCGGTGCTCGTAGGATTTATTCAGATCGATGGCGATGAAAAGCAGGATCAGGAACGGCTCGCCGAACTTGTTGCCCGAGTGGGAGGCACTCTGGAAACGCAGGTCAGTCCCTCCACAACCATGGTAGTGGATGCTGGCCTTCCCAAAAAGAAAGGCACCGCCAAAGACCGGGCCCCAGGCTGGCGGCAGGCCGACGAGGTGCGTCGAGAGAGGCAAATCAAAGAGGCCCGTAGTCTTGGGATCCGGGTCGTTGGGCTCGACGCATTCCTTGAAATGCTCGGCCTTGAGCGAGACTCGCTGGACTCCAACAGCCTCACCCGCCCGGGCGATCGACGGGCACCTCCTGTTCGCGGTGAAAACGTGGCATACTAGCCGCGTGAGATTCCGGCTGCCGTCCCCATGGAACTCATTGTCTTCCCTCGTACCTGCTGTTTTGGAGAAAGCCGTCGTGAGAATTCGAAGTGCGCGAGGACTGTTGGCTGCCTTGGCAATTGGGGGGTGTGGGGTACCGAGCCTGATCCTAGCATCCGCTTTTCAGCAGGCGCATGCCGTAGAGTCGGCCGATGCGGGCTTTGTGCCCATCTTCAATGGCACCTCGCTGGATGGCTGGGAAGGCAAGCCTGAGTTTTGGTCGGTGCAAGACGGCGCGATCGTTGGCCAAACAACAGCCGAGAAGCCCACAAAGGGCAACACTTTTTTGATTTGGCGGCAGGGCAGCGTCGACGATTTTGAACTGCGGTTTCTCTATCGGATCACCGGCGGCAATAGTGGCGTGCAATACCGCAGCAAGGATTACGGCGACTCGGTCGTGGGCGGGTATCAGGCCGACTTCGAGGCCGGGCCCACGTACTCTGGTATCCAGTACGAGGAGCGAGGCCGGGGGATTCTGGCCCAGCGCGGCGAACGCGTAACGATCGCTGCGGATGGGAAAAAAACGGCCGGCGAGCCAATCGGCACAACCGAAGATTTGCAAAAGTCCATCAAGCCTGGCGAATGGAATGCGTATCGGGTGGTGGCGCAGGGAGCCACGCTGACTCACTTCATCAACGGCCAACTTATGTCCCAGGTCGTCGACGAGGAGGTTGCCAAGCGGGCCGCCGAGGGCGTGCTGGCACTGCAGTTGCACGCTGGGGCACCGATGAAGGTGGAGTTCAAGGACATCCGCATGAAGCGACTGAAACTGGCCGACGGCCGCAAAAAGCTCGTGCTTATCGCGGGAAAGCCGAGCCATGGGCCTGGAGACCACGAGTTTCGCGCGGGCGTCAAGTTGCTGGAAAAATGCTTGGATGCCGATAGCCCTCAGATCATAACGGCTGCATATGAGAATGGATGGCCCGCCGATCCAACGGCGTTTGATAATGCCGACGCAATTTTCTTCTACGCCGACGGCGGTGGCGGCCATCCTGTGCTGCAAAGCAATCGCCTCTTGCAAATCGATGCGCTGGCCAAGCGAGGCATCGGCGTAGCCTGCCTTCACTATGCCGTTGAAGTGCCGAAGGAAAAGGGCGGCCCCGAGTTTCTGAACTGGCTGGGTGGCTACTTCGAACCCCACTGGTCGGTCAATCCTCACTGGACGCTGCAAAGCACAGAACTGGCCTCGGGCCATCCCATCACTCGCGGAGTGAAACCGTTTACCACCAACGACGAGTGGTATTACCATATGCGGTTTCGCGAGCCGATGGCAGGAGTCACGCCAATTTTGAAGGCGATTCCTCCCGACTCCACTCGCCAGCGGCCCGACGGTCCTCACAGCAACAACCCAACAGTTCGTAACGGCAAGGGTTCCAATGAGGTGTTGGCATGGGCCTACGAGCGGCCCGATGGTGGTCGCGGCTTTGGCTGCACAGGCGCCCACTTTCACAAGAACTGGGCAAACGACGATTTCCGAAAATTGATGCTCAACTCGCTACTCTGGACGAGCGGATTGGACGTGCCACAGGATGGAGTGACCTCGAGCGTGTCACCCGAAGACCTTGCTGCCAATATGGACAAGAAATAACGAAGGAATACGAAAAGGAAATCTGTATGCCAAATCTGACGGTTGAAGGAAGCGGAACATTTGTGGTGCCGGCTGGCAAGCGGCTCGTAAACGCCTTGGTCGACGAGTGCGGCGTGGATCAGTTGCACGCCTGCGGAGGCGCAGCTCGCTGCACGACATGCCGCGTTGAATTTCTGGCGGGCGAGCCAGCCCGCATGTCAAAGGCCGAGAAGGATGTGTTGGCAGCGAAGTCGCTCTCCGGAACGCCCGGTCTGAGGCTCTCCTGCCAGATCACATGCGATGCCGACATGACGGTGCGAGCCACGAGTCGGCTGGCCGGCTCGGGCCGCGCGGATGCCGGGCGAAGGCCGGCCGATGGAATCGAGCCACAGCCTGTGGAATGGGTGGAATCAACCTAACCGGAGAGACAGTGTGATTGAAGTGTTGCCGGAAAGCTCGGGAAAGGTTGTGGGCCTCAAAATCAGTGGCAAGCTGATGCACGACGACTACCACACGTTTGTGCCACTGCTCGAGCAGCACATCAAGGATTACGGCACAGTTCGCGTGCTCGTGATCTTCCACGATTTTGTAGGCTTGGAAGCAAGGGCCCTGTGGGACGAGATGAAGTTTGACACGAATCATTGCCGGGATGTGGAACGCTGCGCAATTGTTGGCGAAACGGCCTGGGAGGCATGGTCCACAAAGCTGGCCAAGCCGCTTTTTCCTAAGGGCATGATCAACTACTTCGACAGCGATCGCCTAGCCGACGCTTGGCAGTGGATTCAGCAGTAGTAAATTCAACCGGATGTGCTTCACGCACACGGTCGCATGCGGTAGTCACCACGCAGCAGATAGAATTGCACTGTGCTCATTGTGCTCGTATAGCCCACGTAGCCCACGCTCAAGGAGCGTTTGAAGTGATCCCAAAGAAAGATTTTACAATGCCGGAAATATCTCGCATCCCCAAACCAGACGACCCCGCGGCCATGCGAGGCAATGCAATCGAACGGGATGCAATAAAAATGGTCTCGTGAGCACCGTCGGGAACGACCGCGCCGTGGGAGCCTTTCACAAGCCCCGTGTCGAGCGGGATGCCGCCCGCAGCTCGATCAAAGAATAACTCCAGCGGATCGTATCCTGGCTTGCGATGGATATCCACGGTACGAGCAAAACGGGGTGCCTCCGCGTCGTCGAGCCAATAGAAATAACTCTGCCAACTATCCGGTGTGCTCACGACAACACTATCGCCACACGAACTCTCGGCTCCAGGCGGCGACGTGGCGGTGAGCTCGGCTTTCACCAGATCGCTCCCGGCGAGCACGTGACCCACGCCTGCCTTGCCTCGGAACAGCGAGACTACGCGATCGACCGTCTGCTGATATGCCTCGGCGGTCAGGCCCGGCTGCACGTAGATGTGGCTGATCTGATGGTCGGCCAATGCCCACGCTCGGCTACCGGCGGTATCGAGCAGCTCACCGTCGGGGGTGTGAGTGACTTTGAGGAGGCCGGCTTCCCGCAAAATCCGATTCGGAAAGAGCGTGTGCGACACGGGCCGAATCTGGTATTCGCCAGCCACAAGCACGGTGAGGCGTTCCCCTCCAACCAGCTCAGAAAAACCGGATACGAGGCGGGCGATTTCTAGATCCAGCTCGCCGCAAGCCGCGTGAGCCTGCGGGCTCTCTGGGCCTGTCCGCTGCGCCGCGTAGTCGAGGTGCGGGAGATAGATGTAGCCGAAATGTGGAGGACGTTCGCGAGAGGCCTCCAGAAAACTCCGTACGATCCAGCGAGAGGATTCTATTCCTGCAATCGGTCCCCAGAACTTGTGTAATGGAAAGTCGCCAAGCGTTTCTCGCAGCGTGCCGTAGAGTGGCTCAGGCCGCGTGTGGCACCACATGGTCTCTGTGCCATCAGGATTATGTTTTGGAGCAGGCAGGCAGACAAGGTCGGCGGTAGCATGTTTCGACTGCAGTGCAAACCACGCCGCGGTGCACAGTTCGGGCCTAGCAGATTTGAGCTGATCCCAGATGCGGGGTGCTTTGTGGACGCTGTCGGGGCTGATCCACATTTCAAGCTTCTGCTTTCGGCGGTTAAACACTCCATTGGCCACAATCCCGTGCTGGCTGGGGCTTGCCCCTGTCGTCAGCGTGGCTTGCACAGGGCACGTGACGGCCGGCAAATCGGGGGCCAGTGGCACGCACACGCCGCTGGTGGCAAGTGCTTCGAGCGTCGGCATCCGAGGGAGATCCTCTCGTCGCAGACCCGGAATGGAGAGCAACAAAACGTGTGGGGTGTCTGGCATGAGTCAACTCAGCGTGCTGGCAAGGAGTGATTGGCAACGAGTGTAGGGGAAGCAGGATGGCTTGAGGAGGCGGGACGCTCTCTGGCTCGCCGCAGAAATTCAGCGGACTGCCTCGCGGTTTCAAGCCAACGGTGCGACTGTCGCGGGAGTTCCACGTGGAGGGCAGTCGTGCAGCCAGCCAGCGCCTCTAGGATCGGCGGAAAGTCGATGTCGCCGGAACCCAACGGCAGGTGCTCGTGACGGCAGGCTCGCATATCGTCGATATGCACGTTGACAAGACGGCTGATCCACGGGCAAAGCAAGTCTGCCGCGGGCCCCTCTCCCATGCACTCCATGTGGCCAATATCAACGGTGAGCTGCAGGCTCTTGGAACGCTCCATAGAATCGACTTCCATGCGGTTAAGCAATTGGCCATACCTCGCCAGTGTGTCGACAAACATACCTGGCTCTGGCTCAAAACCGATGGGCATGCCTCGCGACGCGGCGTGGCTCAGCACTGGCGCAAGGCTGCTTACCAAACGGCCCCATAGCGAATCGTTGTCGGCCCTGTCGCGTACAATACCCGACCAGAGCGAGACGCACTGAGCTGACAATTCGGCTGCAATATCAATGGCTCGCATTAAAAAATCGACTCGCTGTGAACGGCCAGCGGAGATGGCTGTGACGAGCGTGGGCTCGTGCTTGTGGAGTGAATCGAGTAGATGGCGAGCGCCTGTTTCGATGGTGCAGTCCATTCCTGCCGCACCCAGCGCACTGCGCCATCGCGAGATCTCTGCGGGCAGCAATGCTGAAAACGGGTTGAGCACGTGGTGGTCGAGCGTAATCGCCAGCGACGTATAGCCAAGGCCTCGCAAGATCGGAATCGCTTCCAGCGGATCGGTGTCGCCAATACTGTTGGTGCTAAAACCGAGTCGCATTGGGGATTCTCTCACAAAAGTCGCGGGCGATTCAGGTGGCAGCAACCAACTGGCGGCCGAACAAAAATGGCACCAGCAGGATGAGCACAACGACTGCCCACTGCTGGCCACATGCAGCCAGCACGAGAACGGCATCCAGCGTGATGATCGACATGATGGCGTTGCCCACGGCTGCCTGCACCCGTCGGCTCGTGGGGTCCAAAATGCCAAAAACATTGCGCAACAAAATCGATGCGCCCAGCACGCCCCAGAGCAAGGCCCACGACAGAAGATGCCCGTTGCGCAGCCACAGGCTGCCGTCGCCCCCCTGTGCCATCAACCACGTGTGACTACCAGCAACCAGAAGGCCCATCAGCATGGTCAGAGTTGCCAACACCAGGGCCGTACTGCGGCTCTGCCCCGCCTCGTTGCGGGAGTAAAGCGTGATGCCCGCGACGTACAGTCCCATGCCAGCAGGCAGCAGCCACTCGTGTGGCATGTCTGGCCCACCGGCCGCCGTCATGCCCAGAAGCCAATTGAGCGAGCGGCAGCTTCCCATCACAATGGGCCCCCACGGCGTGTGCTTGGCGTAGCGGTCGTACGTCCATACCGCTGCGGTAAGGCCAGCGCCAACAAGGGCCACGGCCGGTTGCCCCGAGACAAAGGCTGCTCCGCAAGCACACACGCTGCCGATCGTGAAGAGTCGATTGCCCACAGTGGCAGCCGTTTGGGCATCAATCAATCCACTGGGCAGCGGACGCTCTGGCCGTTCGATTCGGTCGAGTTCCAAGTCGAAGACATCGTTGAGCACCATGCCAGCACCGTAAAAACAAACGCTCGCAGCAATTGCCCACCACAGCGGTGCGGCTGGCCATTGGAGTGCTTGAGACTGCGATACGATCAGGAAGCCAGCCAGCACGTCGGCAACGGCCGTCGCATGATTCGGCAGTCGCAGCAATCGCAGCCATGCCAGCAAGAGTGTCATGGGCTCAGCCGATCTCCACGCCGACCTGCTCCGCACATGCCAGTAGGTATTTTCTGGCGGCGTTGGCGGCGGCGTCGGGTTGCTGGCGGTAGGGATAGAGTTCAACCGTGATCCAGATATCCGGAGTATGCGTCGCGATGGCCTTGAACACACTCCCAAAATCGATCGCCCCCTCGCCCGGCACCAGATGGTGGTGCACGCGCGTGGCGGCGATGTCTTCGAAGTGATAGTGCCGTGTATGCGATCGCATCCGTGGCACCCACTCGGCTGGATCTTCACCGACGCAATAGGCGTGGCCTATATCGAAGTTCAGACCAAGTGCTGGATGACTGACCCGATCTGCAAATTCAAGGTACTGGCCGAACGTTTCGATCAGCAAGCCAGGCTCCGGTTCGATGAGTAGCATCACGCCAGCATCCGCAGCCACGTCGAGGCAGGGCAGGATTTCATCATAAAAAATCGCGGAGGCATTTTCCCGGCTCTGCCCATCGGCCAACTCGCCACCGGGCTCGGTTGAGATGGATTTTGCACCGAGTTCGGCAGCTAATCGGAGCGAACGTTTCGTGTGTTCGCGTCGCAGAGCGCGGTAGTGGCGGTCGGGATCAGTCCAACCGGGATGCCAGTAGGGCTGCCGCGGATCGGCAATGGCATTCATCATGAATGCATTGATATTGGATATCGCAAGACCGTGCTGCCCGAGGCTCTGGCGGATTGATTCCTTACTGACCTCCAGCAAACCTGCCGGCCATGCGTGCGGCACATCAGCCAAGAGTTCGATGCCTCGGTAGCCACCTGCTGCAATCCGTGCAATGGCCTGCTCCACTGGTACGTCGAGATAGGCGTTGGAGCTAAAGGCAAGTTGTAAAGGCATGGGCGGGGCGTATTGCAGGGGCAGCGACTGCGAGACACAGTAGAGTTTAATCGCCGAAAACGGCGTGAATAGGGGCAGAAATCCAAGCCCCTATCGGCCCGTTCAAGGAATCCTCCGACAGCGTGCGTATCGAGCGGTTAACTCGACGCGCTGCGATACCGCGAAATCGCCGCCAGAAAAACAACGCGAGACAAGGCAAGCGATGCCGCAGCGGCAATCATGGGAGCCAATACCATGCCCACGGCCTGCCCTTCTAAGGGCATTGCGATCACGCGGGCTGGTACGTTCACGACGAGCAATATTGGGATCACAAACGTGCACAGTGTCCGCAGTGGCGAGCCCCACGGACCAGCGTAAATCTCGGCTGGGTATCGGGAAAAGTTGGTGAGATAGAACCAAAAGTCGTACAGGCTCTGATTGCGGCCCATGAGAATCGTTGCCGCAGCCAGCATAATCACGAGGCTGTAGAGGATTGCAACGCCGCACACGATCAGCAGCGGGTAGAGCAGCCACGCCAGCGGAGTCGGAGTGGCATCCATTCGAACAATTGCCCATGCGAGTAATCCAATGCCTATGAGCCCGTTGGCAAACGCTGAAAAATCCACCCGATGCATCGACAGCAAAAACTGCGCATCAAGGGGCTGCACGAGTACACCGTCAAGGCCACCAGATCGGACCATTTCAGTGAGCTCTTCGGCGCTGGGCATAAAGAGCGCCTGCACGATTGAATTGATGATCAATCCCGTTGCCACGAATGCAAAAAAAGGTTCTCGCGTCCAGCCGGTATGCAGACCAATCTCAGGCGTAAACGTGAAAATCAGGAGATAGAACGCAAGGTTCATCGACATCCACCCGATGCTCGTCACGCACTCCAGCAAAAAATTTACACGGAATGTCATGTCGCGCACCAGGCACGCGCGGGCAAATGTCGCAAAAATGCTGGCATAGCGTTTCATGAGCGAGAATCATCCAAATGAGAAGAAGGCCGAGGGAGCCACACTGCTATCCACCAAAGGCACTGTAGCGGCGTGTGCCACGATGCCAAGCAATTCGGCAAAGGATCGCCATGGCGATCGTCCACGCTGCTTCGACGGCGAGTTTGCGAACAAGATCGTTGCCTCGAATCTTGCCCAGCCAGATGGCTGCGGGAAAGTACGCCGTATATTCAAATGGCAGCCAGCCAACCAGATTGCCCACGCTTACGCCAGGGATTCCACTGGCAATATCGTTGAGCATGTCCAGGGGAAACATGTGCCCTGAGAGTAGATACTGCACAAGCATGTAGGCAAAGACGATGCTGGATACCTCAAGAAACCAGAAACCGAGCATGCCCAGTGTGGCTTCCATGAAAAATCCCAGCAGAAACGACATAGCCAGCGACGCGGTAAACGCAAGCACTGTGGCGGCGGCGGGAAGCGGCGGAAAATAACTACGGCAGACAAAAAAGACGACCGCAAATGGCAGGATCGCCACAGCATAATAGACGAGTTTGTGGGCAATCCGAGCAGCCAGCAGATAGCTCACATAGTCGACCGGTTGCACGAGATACTTTTTAACTGAGCCGTCGCGCACACTCCTGGAAATACCGCCGGCCAGACCGGGCATGCTGGAAAAGGCGCGCGTAACCATTGTCAGCAGGTAGTAGGCCACTATGTCGTTGCGGGAGTAGCCGGCGATGTCGGTGCGGTTGGTGGCGCTAAAGACAGCGGTCCAAAGAAAAAGCTGCGTCACGATCGGCAGAAATCGCATGAGCGTGCCGAGAGCAAAGTCGCCCCGGTAGACAAGCCGCTCCTCTAGGCAGATCGCCAGCATCGTCCACCAAGTGCGAAGGCCGTGGCCCGCGGCGAACGTGCCGCTGCATGAGCGATGGGGTGGCCGCATATCAACGGCTGCTCCCATCGGCACTTTTGACGGCAGGGCTACTGATCCGGGGCGTGCGCCTGTGGCTCGGTTCGTCATGGGAGGACCTCCGCTAAGCGGGCGGTGGCCGGCGATTCCCCCGAACGGAAAAGCTCAGCCACGATTTCCTCCAGCGGTACGTCCTCAACCGACACATCTCGCACGCTCTGGCTGCGCAGAATATCGGGCAGCACATCGGCGATTCTGGCGCGATCGATCCGGAGAATTACCTGCGGACCGCGGATCTCGTAGGGAAATCCGAATCCCGCCATTCGCTCATGCGACGGCGTATCGTCGAGATCGAGCGTGACAATCTTGTGGGTCGTAAAGCGATCGACGATGTCGCCGAGCGAACCGTCGTAGAGAATGTCGCCGTGAGTGATCACAACCACGCGTTTACAGAGGGCTGCTACATCCTTCATATAGTGTGTTGTGAGCACAACGGTCATCTGCCGCTCGGCCTGCACGTGGGAAAGAAATGTGTGCAGCGTGTGTTGGGCGACAACGTCCAGGCCGATCGTTGGCTCATCCAGAAAGAGCACCTCCGGTTCGTGCAGGAGCGCTGCGACGAGTTCCAACTTCATGCGTTCGCCGAGAGAAAGCTCGCGGACCGGTTGCAACAGCAGCGGCCGCACGCCGAGCAGATCCACGAGTTCGTCGCGAGTGCGTTCGAAGCGAGGTGTATCGATTCGGTAGATCTCCTTGTGGAGCCGAAAGCTCTCTGCAGCGGGCAAATCCCACCAGAGTTGATTGCGCTGTCCCATCACGAGGGCAAAACGTCTGCGAAAGTCGTCGGCCCGCTCCCATGGCACGTGCCCCAGCACCCGGGCGGTGCCTCGCGTGGGTGTGATGATTCCAGAGAGCAATTTTAGGAATGTTGTTTTGCCGGCTCCATTGGGGCCCAAGAGCGCCACAAACTCCCCCCTGCCAACCGTAAGGCTGACGTCTTTTAACGCCTCGACCAGCCGGCTTGTGCGGTGGAAAAGTCCGGTCACGCTGGCTAGAAGTCCTTCGGGCTTGTCGTAGACGCGGTAGTCCTTGGCCAGCCCGGTTACGGCAATCAGTGAAGGCTCGCTGAGGGCATCGTTGCAGGTGCGTTGTTCATTGGAGTTGTGCATGGCTTGAGTATAGAGGAAAACGGCAGGGTTTCTGGCGACGGCTTCGCGTGTGAAGTGTCGACCAAAAAAGGACGGAAGGAGTTGGCTATGTTTCGAATTGGCCTTGGACACGATACGCACCGGCTCGGCCCGGGTAATGGGCTCGTCCTCGGCGGCATTGTGATTCCGCATGAACGACAATCGCTAGGGCACAGTGATGCCGACGTGCTTTTACATGCCATCACCGATGCCCTTTTGGGCGCAGCTGCCTTGGGCGATATCGGCGAGATGTTTCCCGACACCGACTCTGCCAATAGGGGTCGAGATTCTGGCGACATACTGCAAAGAGCGATGCAGCGGTTGACAGCTGCCGGATGGCGGCTTGTGAACCTAGATTGCGTGATTTTCGCGCAGCGCCCAACAATCCTTCCACACAGACCTCGTATCCGCGAGCGGATCGCCGGCTTGCTTGGGGTCGATATTGATGCGGTGTGGCTCAAGGCCAAAACCGGCGAGGGCATTGGGCCGATTGGTCAAGAGGAGGCCATCGCGGCAGAATGTGTCGCCCTCATCGAGCAGTGGCCTCAAACAACCAACATCTAAAAGAACCAAACACCGAGAGGAAAATACCCATGGCGATGACCGATGAAAAGACTGCCGTACAGGGATCAGCGAGTAACGCGGCAGCGGGACTACCTGCGATCGATGTCTACAACACGCTCAGCAAGAAGAAGGAACCGTTCGTTACGGTACGCCCCGGCCATGTCGGGATGTATCTCTGCGGTCCGACGGTCTACAAGCCGAGCCACATTGGGCACATGGTCGGCCCAGTGATCTTTGACACCATCAAACGCTATCTCGAATATTCCGGCTGGCAGGTGAAGTGGGTCGTCAACATCACCGATGTCGACGACAAGATTATCGCCGAGAGCGCATCGCGAGGTACGACGATGGCACAACTAGCCGCGGAAATGACGGCCGACTATCTTGGAAATCTAGCCGCACTCGGAGTGGAGTCGATTGATGTGATGCCCAAGGCGACGGAACACATCGACACGATCATCACATTTATTGAGGAACTCATCGCCAAGGGTTTTGCCTATGCCTCCGAAGGGGATGTCTATTTCGACGTCACGAAGGATGCCGACTACGGCAAGCTCACCAACCGCTCCATCGAGAGCACGCAGGGCGAGGGCGGTTCGACTGCCGACCGCAAGCGATCGGCTGCCGATTTTGCACTGTGGAAGCGGGCTAAAACAGGTGAGCCGTCGTGGGAAAGCCCGTGGGGCGCGGGCCGACCGGGATGGCATATCGAGTGTTCAGCTATGTGTCGGGCGATTCTGGGCCCGCACTTTGACATCCACGGCGGGGGCCTCGACCTCGTGTTTCCCCATCATGAAAACGAAATTGCGCAGAGTGAGTCGCTTCACGATTGCCCGATGGCCACCTACTGGATGCACAATGGCCTGATGCAGGCCGCTGGAACTCCCGGGAAAGTGGGGGGGCGGTCGCGCGACGCCGGTGCATCGACTGTGGAGGATGCTTCGGCTCAGGCGGCCACTAAAATCAGCAAATCGACTGGCGCCGAGCCATTTCGCAATCTGCTCCAACGGCATCGTGCCGAAGTTGTACGAGTGCTTTTGCTTTCAACGCATTACCGCAGCCCGATCCACTTCGGAGAGGAACCGCTAGGGGAAAGCAGTCGGGCGATGGAGGCCTTTGAACGGCTCTTTGTCAGGTACCAGAGAATCGGCAGTTCATTCTACACCCTGCCATGCCGCAATCGCCGAGAAGGCGATGCCGCCGTGGCTGCAGCGGGTGAGGAAGCGACATCGCTGCGAGCCAAGTTTCTAGCGGCGATGGACGATGACTTCAACACAGCCATCGGCATCGCCACGCTCTTTGATTGTGTTCGCGTCGTGAACAAGTTTATCGATCAGCACAGCATCGAAAAGAACGCCGCCCCCGAAGCTCTTGCACAACTCCATGCCATGATGCTCGTGATTCGCGAACTGACCGGTACGCTGGGCCTTTTTCTCAAGGAGCCGCCAACCGGGGCCAGCGGCGAAAATGAAGCGACTGTGGCAAAACTCATGGAGTTGGTGATCGAGATCCGGGCCCGGGCAAGGGCCGCCAAGGATTTTCCAACGGCAGACTTGGTACGCACAAAGCTCACAGAGGCTGGCATCTCATTGGAAGACCGCGCCGAAGGCACACAGTGGGTCAAAAAATAAGCGGGCCCGACGGAAGTGGGCTGTTACGGAGCCTCGTTGGCCAAGGCCGGGGCCATTTGAATTGCCATGGGCTCGTTGGCTGAACCCTGCGAGGCGCTCTCTGCTGCGGCCATGTCGCGAATGTCCTGAGTAATTTTCATCGAACAATACTTCGGGCCGCACATGCTGCAGAAGTGCGCGCTTTTGAACGTGTCCTGCGGAAGCGTTTGATCGTGGTAGCGGCGGGCCGTTTCTGGATCCAACGATAGGCGAAACTGCTCGTTCCAGTCGAATCCAAACCGAGCTCGAGAAAGTGCGTCATCGCGAACCCTTGCATTCTTGCGGTGCCTAGCCAGATCTGCGGCATGGGCAGCGATCTTGTAGGCGATCACGCCTTGCTTCACATCCTCTGCATCGGGTAGGCCGAGATGCTCTTTGGGCGTTACATAGCAGAGCATCGCGGCGCCGCTCCAACCAGCCAGCGCTGCACCAATGGCGCTGGTGATGTGATCGTAGCCTGGAGCAATATCGGTGACTAATGGCCCGAGCACGTAGAACGGCGCCTCGTCGCATTCTTCCATCTGCCTCTTCACGTTCATGTCGATTTGATCCATAGGCACATGACCCGGGCCTTCCACCATTACCTGGCAGCCCTTCTTCCATGCGCGACGAGTCAGTTCGCCCAGAACGTGAAGTTCTGCAAACTGTGCTTCATCACTGGCGTCGGCAATCGAACCGGGGCGGAGGCCGTCGCCGAGACTCCACGTCACGTCGTACTCGCGGAAGATGTCACAGAGGTCCTCGAAGTGGGTGTAGAGTGGATTCTGCTGGCGGTGGGTCATCATCCAGCGAGCAATGAGCGAACCGCCGCGGCTCACAATACCGGTGATCCGGTGCATCGTTAGGCCGAGATGCTCCTGCAAAACACCGGCATGGACGGTCATGTAGTCGACCCCCTGTTGCGCCTGCTTCTGGCACATGTCCAGGAAGTGCTGAGGCCGCATGTCGTCGATGTCTCCGCCGAGTTCCTCTAACATTTGGTAGATCGGCACTGTGCCGATCGGAACGGGTGAGGCGTCGATGATTGCCTGTCGAATCGTGTCGATATTTTTACCAGTGGAGAGATCCATCACCGTATCGGATCCATAGTGAACGGCCGTGTGGAGCTTTTCCAGTTCCGTGGTCTCGTCGCTGGTAACCGCGGAGTTGCCGATATTCGCATTGATCTTCGTGAGCGCGGCGATGCCGATGCACATCGGCTCAAGCGACTTGGTGAGGTGCACTCGATTGGCGGGAATTACCATTCGGCCACGGGCTACCTCGTCGCGGATCAACTGCTCAGTGAGATCTTCTCGCTGGGCAACGAACTTCATCTCGGGCGTGATCTCGCCCCTGCGGGCACTTTCAAGCTGGGTCATGAGGAAACTCCGTCAGAGGCTGGTGACTACCGAGGAACAACCGACTGCATAAGGTAGCAAACTTTACGCATTTCACTACAGAGTCTTCAGGTATTCGAGCAACGACGTTTTCTCTTCTTCGTTCAGGGCGTCTGGAAAATCGTGGCCGGCGGCGCTCTTGCCCGGCTTGGAGGTATCGAAATAGGTACGGCGTTCGGCGGAGGTGAGCCTTTGGACGGGCATTGACTCGAGCGAAATGACTTCAAGCCCAACTCGATCGCGGTCGTAGCCTGTGTGCGTGCGATGCCAGACTGCAGGCCGACTCGCCGAGTGAAGCACGTGCCAGAGCGTGGGCACAGAGCCGTTATGGAAATAGGGTCCACTGGCCCAGATGCCATCCAAGGGAGGCGCCACATAGCCAGCCGGAGACTCGCGGCCTTTGGTGCCGTCTCGCGTGGCAACAGACTGCGCAAACCAACTCACGTTGAGGTTGCGTCGATCCCTTGCAGTCAGTGAGTCAAAACGCACACGGTCGGTGCCGACTTCATCGATGGGGACAATCTTCTCCGGATAGACCGCCTTCGCGGAGTGCGATCCTGCCGATCCGTGACACGAACCACAGTGCGTTGCAAATACTGCTCGCCCCTTTTCAGCGAGGGCTGTATCGACTGCCCAAGGCCACTCCGGCGGTTTGAGCGATTGAAGCCACGCCTCGATGTCGCGAAATTCATCTTCCCACGCCAGAAATTCTTTCGGCCCGTTTTCTTTGACGAGTAAAAACTGCATTAACATCCGATGCCCCTTTGGCGCGAAACCGTCGGCATAGAGGTGGCTGCGTTTTGCGTAGTGCCACCACGCTGGACTGTCCATATCGTGGTGGATGAGATCGAACTTCAGCGGCCGAGCGACGACGGTAAGATCTTTATCGCGATGCCGCATCAGAGCCACGCCAAACATCACCGCATTGGTTGTGCCGTTGGTTGTGCCCAGCGGCAACAGCAGCGAGCCCATGTCCATGTGCCCAAACGGCTTCCGCTGGCGCACCTTCACCAACCGCACTTCCTCCGTGAGCGTCTCGATGGCGTAGTTCGAATTTGGCAGGCCAGGGATCGGACGGCCTGCCACCTGCCCTTGGTGGCAGGCCAGGCAACTCATCGTCCACCTGCCGTCCTTGCCAACGACATACTGCAGGGATCGCGATGGATCATCCGGGTGCGGAATGAGGCCGTAACGATCCATCGCCATCCGCCGCCGCGACTCAATCGGGGCTTGTTCTGCCCGGCTGCGAAGCGGTTCTGGCCACGTCGTCCAAAGAGCATCAAAAATCTCTTGGTCGAAATCAGCCGGGAGATATTCTCGCGTGGTGAGACGATTCCAGCCACGTGCGACCCGGATCGACTCGGTGTCGGTTCCCTGAGCCTTCGCTTCCCAAGGGGTAGCAAGAAACCACGCCATTGCCAACCAAACGGCCACCCGCAGTCCGGTTCGAGCGGGCCAGATTCCATCCATTGTAAAACGCTCCATGGCATCTTGCTTGTACGGCAAAAGCATCGCTCAAGAATGCGTCACGCGAGGGCATGTGCCCCACCGCCTGCCCGTGGGTTTTGAGCTCGGTGAAAAGACATTCAAAAACAAATCTGGCTCAGGCGATGGTAGTATAGTAGCCCCCTAACTCGTGGCTGTTTTGCGCCGTTTTATATGGTCACCGCCAACCCCATCTTGATTCCTGAATTGCGACTGTTTCTCGCCGAGGGCGATACGGTTGGCCTGCGCGAAGTGGCTGAGGAACTGCACCCCGCCACAGTAGCTGAATTTTCCGAGGGTCTTGATGATCGGGAAATCTGGCAATTGCTCGACACTGTACCGGTCGAACGACAGGCAGAGATTTTTCCCTACTACTCGATGTTCCGGCAGGTGCAGCTTGTAAAGTCGGCCGATCGAGTGCATCTGGGCAAATTGCTTGAATGGATGGCTGCTGACAATCGCGACGACCTGCTCCGAGAACTCGAGCCAGATCTCGTCGAAGAGATTCTGCCCCTAGTGGCGAAGGCCGAGCGACACGATATTCGGATGCTCCTCTCGTGCCCAGAAAATTCTGCCGGGGCCTTGATGACGACGGAATACGCCTCGCTACCCGCCGACATTACGGCGGGCGAGGCCGTCACTCGGCTTCGCACGCAAGCGCCTAATAGCGAATCCATTTACTACATTTATGTGCTCGACTCCGAGCGGAAGCTCGTTGGCTTTGTTTCACTGCGAGATTTGATCCTCGCCAAGCCCATGGCGATGGTATCGGAGTTGATGCAGCGCGATGTGATCACCGTACGCGTAGAAGAACCTCGCGAGCAAGTTGTGCAGAAGCTGGCCCGCTTTGACTTTCTTGCTATTCCGGTTGTGGACGACCGCAACCGGCTAGTTGGCATCGTAACGCACGACGACGTGCTTGACGCTGTACGGCAGGACGCCACCGACGATGCGCAGCGAATCGCCGCCATTGCGCCGTTAGGTGAGAGCTATCTGGAGGCCGCAATTCTTTCGATGACATGGAAGCGGGGCGTCTGGCTCACGATTCTGTTTGCCACAGCTGCGGTCACGGCGATGGTGCTCGCACGGTCGCCAATCGAGCACGTATGGCTCGTGGCTTTTATTCCACTGGTGATCGCCAGCGGCGGCAATTCCGGCAACCAGTCGGCCACGCTGGTGATTACGGCCTTGTCCACTGGCGACTGCCAATTGGCCGACTGGCCGCGGATTTTGAAGCGAGAGTGCGTGCTCGGAGTTTTGCTGGGGTCGCTACTGGCCGTACCTGGATATCTGCTGGCCCTCATCTACGCGCCGAGTCCGGCAGCGGCGACCGTGATCCCGTTGACAATTCTGGGCGTTGTGATGCTGGGCACGCTGGTGGGTTCAGTATTGCCTCTGCTCTTCCGATCGATCGGCCTCGACCCAGCATTGATGAGTAATCCATTCGTGTCGGCAATTGTGGATGTCGTGGGAATCGTCCTCTACATGCTCATCGCAATTGTGGTGCTGGATTAGCGATTCTGTCGTTCCCCAAAAAACCCACACACGCCGACCCTAGCTGATGGATCGCCCAACCGCTTCGGCCACGCGGCGACACACTCCCATCATCCGCTCAAACGCTGCAAAGTCGATCGTTTGTGCCCCGTCGCTGGAAGCGCACTTGGGATCCGGATGCACTTCGATAATCAATCCGTCGGCCCCCGCTGCAACGCTGGCCGCTGCCATGCTTTCGACCAAGGAAGCGTGCCCTGTGCCATGGCTGGGATCGACGACCACAGGCAGATGCGTGCGGGCATGGAGCCAGGGAACAGTCGCCAGCGGCAACGTGAATCGGGTGTGCGTTTCAAACGTGCGAATGCCACGCTCACAGAGAATCACCTGCCGGTTACCAGCATCTAGAATATATTCGGCGGCAAGCAGTAATTCCTCGATGGTAGCCGCCGGTCCTCGCTTGAGCAGCACCGGCACCTGCGTGTGGCCCACCGCCTCCAATAAACGGTAGTTTTGCATGTTGCGAGCCCCCACCTGCAAAACATCGGCATAGCGGGCCACGAGCGTGACATCCTCTGTCGCCACGACTTCAGTGACGATTGCCAGGCCTGTTTCCGCGCGGGCCTCGGCCAACAGTTCGAGCCCTCGCTCCTTCATGCCCTGAAAACTGTATGGACTGGTTCGCGGCTTGAACGCGCCACCTCGCAGCCCAGTGGCTCCGAGCGATTTGACGGCGTGGGCCGTCCCAACAATCTGTTCGCGGCTCTCCACCGAGCAAGGGCCGGCAATCACACCGATATTCTTGCCTCCGATAACCAGCGGCCCCGCTTTCACAATCGTGGACTCACTTTGCACCTCGCGACTGGCCACTTTGTAAGGCGCCAAAATCGGCAGTACTGAGGCCACGCCTGGAAGCGTCTCGAAGCCCGAGCCTGTCGCATCGCGGTCGTCCCCAACAACGGCAATCACCGTTCGCTCTGTGCCGACGATCACGTGCGGCCGAAGCTTTAAAGCTTCGATATGGGCAACCACCCGCTCCAGATCTGTCTGCGGTGCGCCTGCATGCATCACGATAATCATCGATCTGTCTCCTTGTTGGATGGTTTTTTCTTCCCGTCTTTCGATTGAACGGCGGGTGTTGCAAAACCGGGCGGGAGTGTGTCGCCACGTTTGGCCACTGCCGCCCGGGTGGTGATCTCGATCGACTCCACGCCATTTTTTGAACGCACCACAAACACGAGTTTGCCGTCAGTGTTGCTTTTGGCCAGAATGGCCCTCAGGATTGCATCGGCCGTCTGATCTCGCTCCTCGAGGCCAAACGACTGGTTCTTGGTAATCCCGTCGAGTTGTAGGTCGGTCCCGAGAATCTCCATTGGCACGCCGATTTCTTCGGCGATCATCTGGATTGATTTTTCGAGCGTGTCGCGGGCGAACGTGAGTGTGATTTTTTTCTGCAGCTTGCCGAGTGCTCCCTGCGGGGATGCTGTGGGACGGACGGCTCCTACAGCAGACGATTGGCCGGGCGATTGTTCTAATGCAAGCTCAATGGCTAGGCTCAGATTGTGGGCGGCGTGCTCCGGCAGATACGCGTTGGCCACGACCCCCTTGCCTTCTGCACCCACACGAATGTTGGCCGCCAGAAATCGAAGCATCGACGGCAGCCGTCTCACGAGCGTGCGGCCGTAGGAATGCGGCTCGATGGCATTGCAGTATTCCTCCACCCATCCGGCTAGGGCAGCGATCTTGCCGGCCAGTATCTCTGCCAGCTTTTTGGGCGGCGTGTCTGCGGTTGCCAACGCATCAAATTCTACAAAAAAGCTCTCCCCAACGTGCACGGAGATCGCCCCCGCCTGCAGGGACGTCCCACAGAATGTGCCCAGTGGTTCGATGAGCTTTTCCAGGGAGCCAGCCAGAAGCGGTCGGCCATCGTACTGCAGATAGTTTGGCGATCCAAGCAGCGTGAGATGGCGTGTGCTGTCGAGCATGCCAACGAGTTCCTCCAAATCCCGCGGCAAGCTCGCCTCGAGCTTATCTCGCCAGCCTTCGCGAATGCTTGCCTGAGACCCTGCGGTGCTCGTCGTACTGGCATAAGCCTCCAACATCGACTTGATCAACTTCTGGGGCGCTACGACGAGCACTCGGCCTTCTGATTTTGCAGGGAACCAGTACGTGAGCGACGTAGACTTGTGAAGCATTTCGCCGCCGACCTCTTCGGCCTCGGTTGCGCCCCACGCGGTTTGTTGCGCCGCAGGATCATCAGAAATCGGAAAGGGTTTGAGGCCTCGCACGGCATAGCCACCGATAGCCTCATCAGGCCCACCGGCCTGCCATCCGATCTGAATTTCCTCAATGCCATTGAGTTCGCATCCACAGATCCGAGTGAGCAATTCAATCGCATGAGCCACACGTGGGCCGAGGGATCGCACAAACAAGAGGCCTTCGTCGCGAGCCACGAGATCGGCAGGCCTCGCCAACAAAATCAACTGTGAGCCTGGAGGCAGATACGCCAGCGTGGGAGGCTGCCCCTGTGTAGGCGATCCCCAAGGAAGATCGTTGGAATCCACGAGCGTGGTTGGATGGGCAGCGATTGGTGCCGGAGACGGCGAATCCTTTGGGAAATCGGGTGTTCTGGCTGGCGGCACCGAGGGCGCTGATGGAACGTCTAGGTCTTGAATGTGCGTGGGATGCGGTTCACGTTGCGCAGTCTCTGGCTGCGGGTATGACTGGATATCTGGTTGTGGGTCTGGCCGCAGCGACCAAAGGCCGAACACAGAAGCCAGTGCGGCCACAATGCCGCCGACGCTGACCAGACCGATAAGACGCAGGCGGGCAACGCGGCGGCGGGCCGCAATAGCCTCGGTCTGTGGAACCCTTGTACCGGTGGTGTGGAGGCCCACCGACACAAGAGTTGGAGGACCTTTCGCCTCGGCGGATCTTGGGACTGCCGGTGTGGCTGCGGTTGGTTGGACTTTGGATGCGAAGAGAAACGGGCGTTGTGGGGGCAAGGTCGGCGAGACAGCGGGCAATCCAAGGCAGGCTGCGATGGCATCGGCTGCCTCCACTGCTGTGGGATAACGCAAAGCCGGATCTAACGCGACCATATAGGAAACAAGCGTAGCGATCTCAACGGGAACCAGCGGCGGGCCAAGCAGCGGCACGCCTACAAACGCCGCCTGCGTGAGCGTGCGTTTTGGATCCCCCTGCCAGCACGGCAGGGATCCAGTGAGCAACGCATGGAATACGCAGCCCAGCGCATAGACATCGCTTTGGGTTGTGCAGTTGCGGCCTGGTAACACGAGCTCTGGTGCCACAAAACAGGCTCGTGCACCGAGTTGCGCAATCGCCGCTGGCGAATCGATCGGCGGTCGCTGAACAACGGCATGCGGATCGGCCACGAGTGGGAATTGCAAAAGTCGCATGCGTCCTTCAACAACTTCTCGATTGGGCGGCGGGGGTTCACGACGGAGCACATCGAGCGACACAGATCCATGCACAATGCCGAGCCTGTGGAGTTCCGCCACTGCTCGCACGATCGAGACGATGAGAGGTCCCACTGTGGCAATCGTCAGCGGCCTGCTGCGTCCCATCGATTCAATGAGCGGTGTGCCAACCACATCTTCGCAGACAATAAAGCGATTCGCTTCGCTCTGCTCAAGCGCCCAGGTGCGACTGAGCATCGGATCGGCCACCTCATGAGCACTTTTTGTGCGCTGCACGATGGTGGTCCAGATATCGAGCCGCTTACAGAGGGCTGCGTTGAGCAGGCTCAGGCAGACAGTACGGCCGGAAGGCTCATGCCTGGCTCGGAAGAGCAGTGCCGACTGGGTGCCGCTGGCGTGCCCTGTTTCGAGACGTTCTAAGAGTCGGTAATCGCCGATGAAGAACGGGCCTCGCTCGCCGCGAGCCAGATGCTTGGCCTGCCAACCGCTGAGCACGCTGCGTTTGACAAGCCACTTTGCAATCAACGGCGTGCGATCAGTTAGCTCTGCTGTGGCTGCCATCGGTGGGAATGGCAGGCCCTCAAATTCGCGTCGCAAGCTTTCCAAGAGGCCGCGGTCCACGAGTTTGCTCGCAGCTACAAGCTTCCAGAAGTCTTCGGGGGCGGGAACTGGCATCGCTGCGTTGCATCCTGGTGCTGATTCAAGAAGGCAATCCTACCGGTTTTTCTCGCGGATGAAAAAGCCTCGACCATTCCCGGCGGTGGACGAGGATTCACTCGCAACTGAGGTGAAATCCTGGCGGCCTGACTTGTCGCTAGGTGATCCCCTTCAGCTTACGCCTCGGGCTTCTCGAGGCAGTCGCAACAGAGAGAAGGGTGTATTCGTGTCGTACGTCTTTCTGACGCATCCACAGTACCACTTGAAAACAGGAAACTGCCGTAGGTTTTTTGAAGTGAAAACAAGTCGTGGATGAATTTCCCAACGGGCTGTTAAGATCAATGGGCGTTGAGCCTTGCAGCCCTGTTTGAATTGTCTGCCCTGAGGAGTGACACCGTCTCATGCGTTCCAGCGAAGCTACGAGGATTTACTTCGACCGAGCAGCGGATCAACTTGATCTTTCCGAAAACATGCGACGCCTTCTCCTCACGGCAAGGCGAGAAGTGCAAGTGCAGATTCCTGTGGAGATGGATTCGGGCGATCTCACGACATTCATCGGCTACCGCGTGCAGCACAACAACGCACGCGGGCCAATGAAAGGTGGATTGCGATACCACCCACAGGTTGACCTCGACGAGGTGCGGGCACTGGCCTCGCTCATGACGTGGAAAACGGCCGTCGTGAATATTCCCTACGGCGGCGCGAAAGGAGGCATCTCGCTGGACGCGTCCACGCTCTCCATACGAGAACTGGAGCGAGTGACGCGACGCTTCGTGGATGCCATCCACGATCTCTTCGGCCCCGACGTCGATATTCCCGCTCCCGACATGGGCACCACACCGGAGGTGATGGCGTGGATCATGAACCAATACGGCAAATACCACGGCTTCTCGCCGGCGTGCGTGACAGGGAAACCGGTTGAATACCACGGCATCCCCGGCCGCGACGAAGCCACTGGCCGTGGCGTCGGTAGCCTCACGCTCAAGCTTCTCAGCCGTTTGGGACGACCGCTCCCAGGCACCACCGTTGCCATTCAGGGCTTTGGCAACGTCGGCTCCCACACGGCGAAATATCTGCACGACGCTGAATGCCGCATTGTGGCTGTGAGCGATGCCTTTGGGGGCTTCCATCGGGCCGAGGGGCTGGATGTGCTCGAACTGCATCGGTATATCAACGCCCACTCCGGCAAGTTGGAAGGCTTCCCGGGCGGCGATCGGCTCACGAATGCGGAGTTGCTCGCGATGGAATGCGATGTGCTCATACCCGCAGCGCTCGGCGGCGTGCTCACCCAGGCAAACGCCGCATTGGTGCGAGCCCCGATCATTGTGGAAGCAGCCAATGCCCCTATCGAACCTGAGGCCGATGCCATCTTTGATGAGCGAGGCATCACCGTTCTGCCCGACATCCTTGCCAATGCCGGAGGCGTGACGGCCAGTTGGTTTGAGTGGGTGCAAAACCGACAGTATTACCAATGGGGATTAAACCGCGTACGACAGGAACTGGATCGGATTCTAGGCGAGGCATTTGAGCAAGTCTGGCAGCTTTCCATGTCTCGCAAAGTGCCGCTTCGCACCGCAGCCTACATGCTGGGCGTTGGCCGCGTTGGTCGCGCAACGGTCTTGGGCGGCGTCGAATGAGCCGATATTTTAGCGAACAGCTGGGCCGGGGCGATACCACTGGCCCCTGAGCCAGTCGGCAATCAGATCGACCTGTTCTCTTGAGAGCATTGGAGCAGAGCCCTTTTCGATCTTTCCAAAGCTGGGCATGCGATCGTTGGATGCGCCATAGAATCGCTCATGCGTGGGATCGGTGATGATACCCACGAGCCACTCCCGCGATCCCCAACCGTTGAGTTCAGGGGCAGAGCCTAGGGCTGTGCCATTCTCTCGAAACGCGTGGCAGGCACCGCATCGCTGCGTGTCAGCAATCAGCGACCGCCCTTTCTCAACCAGTTCAACCCTAGCGTGTGCGTCGCTGCTGTGGGGTGCATCCGCTCGCCCTGCCTCTTGGCTCATGGCAACTTCCACAGCCTTGATCTCCTCCAGCGTCCACGCATCGCGGTCGGCCAAATCGCCCGTTACAAAGTTTACCATGTCGCCATCTTTGTGGGCCGTGTTGCCAAAGTAGGCTGGGCCAGCCACCTGATGGGGATCCAGCACTCCGCGAATCCACGCGTCACCACCAAACCCAAAAAGGTTGGCCGCTGAGGCCTTGGCAAACTGGGCGTCAGCCACGCTCGCTGTAGGGTCGACGTGGGAATGGCAACTCCCGCAATGCTGTGCAAAAAGGCGTGGGCCCTGACTCAGGGCATCGTGACGAACTAATTCAAGCGCGCCAGACGGCGGAATACGCTCTGGGCGGCCTGCCAATTCAATGGCTCGCTCGGCGTCTTTCTTGGCCTGGGATGAGGCTTCTAAAAATGCCTGCGAGTGGCGAACGGCATCCCACTTCTTGCGCCGCTTTTCAAAAGCTGCAATCTGGGATGCATCATTTCCAAATGACGCCGCGATTGTTGCCTTGTCGCCGCCTGTCTGTTCGAGCAAGGCGGGCACGTCAGCTAGTGATGCTGGATCGATCCACCGGGCGCAATAATCTTCGTGGAGGGCCATTGCGGTGAGGAGTCCGACTCCGGCGAGGAGGGTGCATGTGAAAACGATATTCAAGCGGTGGCCAAGGTTCCAGCGACCAATGATCGGCATCAGAAACATCACGCCCATCACGAGACCTGGCACAACGATGGCACCAAAGAATTCACCCGTGGCCCCCATCCCCTCAAACACTTTGAGAAACTGAAATAAAAACAGAAAGTACCACTCGGGCCGGGCCGCAGCGTACGGTTGCGACGGATCGGCTGGCGCCCCCAATTCCGCACCCAGGGATCCTGTGACGATCGGCTGTCCGTCCAGCATCGCCCGCAGTGCCGGCCAAAGAATGACACCCAGCACCACCGCCATCACAATGAGGCAGACAACGGCGTCCTTGAGCACTTGATCGGGCCAGAACATCGCATCGGGCTTTGCCAGCGGCTTTCGAGCGCAGAGGCCGTGCTTGCGAAACAGAGAGAGGTGGACAACCAGCAGAGCCACAAGCGCGGCCGGCAGAAATCCTGCGTGGATCGCAAAAAATCGAGTCAGCGTGTGGTGGCCGTAATCGGGGCCGCCCACAACGAGCTGCTGGATGGACGGGCCGAAGATGGGAACAAGACTTGCGAGATTGGTCGCCACACGAGTCGACCAATAGCCCTTTTGATCCCACGGCAGCAAGTAGCCGGTGAGGGCCATTCCCAGCACCAGCATCATCAGCACTAAACCCAGCCAGAAATTCACCTCCCTCGGCGCGCGGTACGCCCCGTCGATCACCACCTGCATCAGATGCAGTGCCAAGAGTACAACCATCGCCTGCGCCATCACATGATGGATACCCCTAAGCAACCAGCCTCCGGCCATCTCGTGCTGAATGTAATAGACGCTTTCCCATGCGCTTTGTGCGCCAGCGGAATAGCTCGACCACAGCACAAGTCCCGTGATCAGTTGGGTCATAAACGCAAACACCAGCGTGCTGCCCCACACATACCGCCAGCGGGCGCCGCCGGGCACTCGCTCAAAAAGCGCCTCATGGATCAACCCCCGGTAGCCTATGCGATCGTCAAAAAAATCGCCCAGCCGACTCAGGAGGCCTTTGCGTAGACCGCGTTCTTTTTTGTTCACACCGATCGTGCTCATGGCTTCGCCACCTTTTCGGCAATCCCCGTATAAAAGTTTTGCCACTTCACGGCGACTCCGCCATTCTTATCCACTCGGCATGCGAGCCCGTCCATGGCTCGCGGGCTTGGACTCGGGGCAACCATCTGGCCGTCAACTGTGAAGCGACTGCTGTGGCAAGGGCAGCGGAAGCATTTCTCTTCTGGATCGATCTCCACGAAGCATCCGGCGTGCGGGCATGTCGCCGAGAGCGCCTCCACTTCATCTGAGCCCTTTTCGCGACGCAGATAGACTGCCCCAATCGGCTCGGCGGCAAATCCTGTCCATGCATCGATGCGATCGGTCACCACCGCAAACTGCCGAGGTACGCCGTCATCAGGAATAGCTTTCAGCTCGGTCACCGGCAGAAATGTTGCCGCCTCGCCTCGCCTGCGCAGCGGGTCGAGAAACATCCATACACCAGCAGCCACCGGCGTGAGGATGGCCAAGCCTCCGCAGACCAAGGCCATCGCTTCCGCGAAGAAATTGCGACGGCCGGCCACATCGCCAGCATGCGGCCCTTTTGTTTCGGATAAATCAGTCACAGTATTCTTCGTCGGATGGTTGCGTCTCTTGCCGGCACGAGGCATGCCCGCTCTGGACAGTCGCAGCAATTGATTGTCTCAATGCTAGGATTTTTACCATGCTTCGTCCACGGCCGCGGCCACTCGCTGGCATGCCGTGGCCAATGGTCCAGGGAGAATGGCGCCCGCTGCAGCCTTGTGGCCGCCGCCGCCAAATCCAGCAGCCAGCACGCTTGCGTCAACGTGTGAACGGCTGCGAAAGCTTGCCTTGATACGTCCGTCAGACTGCTCAATGAGAATCACTGCCAATTGGGTTCCCTTGACCGTGAGCGTGAGGTTCACGAGATCCTCGGTGTCGCTCGCCACCGCTTCGGTAGCTTTGATGTCGCTCTGGCTGACGACCGAAGTGATGATTTTCCCCTCGTGCGAAACCCGTGCGCCGGCGAGCGTCCGTCCAACAAGATTGAGCCTGGCAATTGAGTCTTGTTCAAAGAGTTCGCCGTAAATTGCAGTTGGGTTGGCATTCGCATCCACGAGCCTTGCCGCGATGCGAAAGGTTTCGCCCGAAGTGGATGGAAATCGAAACCAGCCGGTGTCCGTGGCAATCGCCGTAAACAGCGGCGTGGCGATTGGTTCGGTGAGTGGCACCTTGAGCCGGAGGGCAATCTCCGAGACGATTCTACCTGCGGCTTCCGCGGTCGTGTCTTTAAACCATCGATCTGAGAGGTTGTCTTCGCTGACGTGGTGATCAATCACCAGAACTTTTTCCCGCAAATCCTTGACCACATCAGCCATGGCACCGAGCTGGGCCCAAGCACTGGTGTCGAGCACGATCACAAGATCCCGATCGAGAAGGTCAGACTTTTTTACCGCAACGGGATGCTTCGCACTCTTCTCGAGCGATTCTATCCGGCCTGCTGGATCAAGCCACGCCAGATCCGGTGGCGTGGCTTGTGCGTTGACGATCCGCACGTCCTTGCCAAGAAATTCCAAGATGCCCAGCATGCCCAGTTCACTGCCCAGCGAATCACAATCAGGCCGAACGTGGCTGGTAAGAACCACCCGACTCGATTGCCGCAAAACCTCAAGCAACGTCGCCCAATCTAATCGCATCGCGGCTCCATATGTGATCTGTTTTTTTGTGTTGGTGCACCGAGGACCATCTGGCTTCTCACATTCCACAAGCCCGCTGTGGTGTCGCTGTTCTGCATACCGCTTTCAAATCTTTTATACAGCCTCGCCTGAGACATCGCACGACTCTCGCACGATCTGCGAAGCTCGGCGAACATCTTTGACAAGCTGCGCCTTGAGATCATCGGTCGACGCAAACTTCTGAGTGTCACGAACTCGGTCTAGGAAGTCAACGTTGAGCACGCATCCGTAGAGATTGCCAGTGAATCCAATCAAGTGCACTTCAACGGAAACCGCATTCTCACCAAACGAAATGTTCGGCCCGATGTGTACCGCAGCCGGCCACACAGTGCCCGGCGCAGCGCTCTCACTCGCCGCAACTGCCGCGCGAGCGGCATAAACGCCTGGAGCCGGCAGGAGCGTGGCAATTGCAGAAATATTGGCTGTCGGAAACCCAATTGTCTGACCGCGCCGCGCCCCCTCGATGACGAGACCACTCACCCGATACGCCGCCGTGAGCATCTCCGCGGCCTCCCGCACACGGCCCTCTCCGATCATGGCTCGCAGCCGCGAACTCGACACAGGTTGCCCATCTCGCATCACCGGCGGTACTGTTTCCAACGCCACTTGATCGGCTGCGCACAGTTCTCCGAGCAACCGAACATCGCCCTTTCGGTTCGCGCCAAACCGAAAATCATTGCCTTCATCGATTGCCGCAGCCCGCAGCGTACCGTGGAGAATTTCCGAATAAAACGCCTCGGCCTCAAGGGTCACAAACTGTCGATCGGTCGGCTGCACGAGGACGGCATCGACGCCCAGCGAGGCCAACAACTCTGCCCTGCGTGCCGGAGTTGAAAGTGCCATAGGCGCAGCAGTGGGACGCACAATCGAAGCGGGATGCGGATCAAACGTGAGCACAACAGCAGGCACATCCAGCCGTTGGGCCACGGCCAAGAGTCGGTTCACAATGGCTAGGTGGCCCACGTGTACGCCGTCAAAGTTCCCTACCGTTACAGCGCAGGCAGCCGCAGTGGGCGTCCAGCGGCCGGCGGCGGATAAAATAGTCGGTTGTAAAACGTGCTGCACTGAGGCCATCAATTGAAATGAAAGGGCGGGCGTGAATGGGAGAAGTGTAGCAAACGCTCATCGAGCGTCCGACAGTTCCTTCGGAGCACCTTTGAGGGATGATCTGGTTTGCCTGAGCCTGCGAAAATAAAGGCCTGTCCGTCCCATGCGACGCAGCCATGTCGGCACGGTATCATGCTGTGAATCTGGCGTGCCCCTATCGGGTTGGCCGGAAAAGTCTTTTCCGTCAATCGAATCTGTCGCACCTGACTGAATCACCGCCTGGATCACACTATGGAAGAGAAGCAGATCTATCTGTCGGCGGAGATGACGAGCCGCTTGGCGGCCATTGATATTGGCTCCAACAGCGTGCGACTGCTTGTTGCCGAAGCACTGCGAGGCGGCATGTACCGAATTCTGGATGAAGAACGGGAGCCCACGCGACTCGGCCGGAGCGTTGCCTTAGAGGGCAAACTGGATGACGAGTCGATGGAGCGAACCATTGCCGCACTGCGTACATTTAAGGAAATCGCATCCGGCTATCAGGCCACGAACCTCCGCACGATTGCCACCTGTGCGGTACGCGAGGCCCGCAATGGGCCCGAATTCTGCCGCCGAGTCCGCGACGAGGTTGGGCTGGACGTGGAAGTGATCCCGGCCGACCGGGAGGCGAGGCTGGCGTTTTCCAGCGCGCAACACGCCTTTGATCTGTCCGGCAAAAATGTAATCGTAGCTGACATCGGCGGTGGCAGTACAGAAATTGTGTTTGCCACAGGCAACCTTATCGAGTCGATTTTCACGACCCCGTTGGGGGCGGTGCGACTCACTGAACAGTGCGGCATCGTCGACGGCGCGCCTCCCGAGGCTTTTCGGCATCTGGATGACGAGATTAACTCGTGCCTCAAGAAGCGTACCACTCGCCCGCTCTTTGCGCCTCATTTCCTCATCGGCTCAGGAGGCACATTCACAACGCTTGCCGAATTGGTAATGGCTGGCAAAAAACAGTTCGATATCCCGGTTGCGGGCTATAAGGTGTCGCACGCCGAAGTTCGTCACTTGCTCGACAGGCTTTGCAAGATGCCTCTGCGGGCCAGGCGCAGCATGGCCGGAATGACGCCCGACCGCGCTGACATCATCGTCGCTGGCCTCACGATCATCGACGTGCTTATGAAGCGATTCCGGGTAAACACGCTTGTGATTCATACCCGGGGGGTCCGCGATGGGCTGGTACGAGAGATGATTGATGACCTCTTGGGGAGTGATGGCATCGCTGCAGCCGATCAACCGGAATTGCGAGATGAGGCAATCGAGCGACTCGCGACGGCCTGCTCCGGCGAACGGGAACACGGCCGGAAGGTGGCCTCGCTAGCCGGACGCATCTTTGAACAAATGGCCGAACCGCTGGGCCTCCAAGCTGGCGACCGAATGCTGCTGGAATGGGCAGCGCGTTTGCAGGATGTCGGGTATGTCATCAATTACGAGCAACATCACAAGCACAGCTACCACCTCATTCGCAATAGCCGACTGCCGGGCATTCGCACGCACGACTTAGAACTCATTGCCAACGTGGCGCGTTACCATCGTGGCGCGCACCCCAAGCGGAAGCACGAAAATCTTTCGCGACTGTCTTCTGAGGACCAGCAGCGAGTGCAACGCATGGCAGCAATTCTGAGAGTGGCCGGCGGCCTCGACCGAAGCCGCTCGCAGCAGGTGCGAGACGTGCTTGTGACCGTGGCCGATGAGGGCGTGACGCTGGATGTTGTTGCCGAGCAAGAACCGCTGGTTGACATTTGGGGCGCCGAGCGACGCACTGACTTGTTCGAGAAAGTATTTGGGCTACCAACTACGATTCGTTGGGCCTCCCGTGCCGGCTCACTCGCTGCACACCCCGCCTCCGCCGCAGTGTCCCGAAAGGCCCGCAAGCAATCAAAACATCACACACAGCCTGAATCTGCGGCAGCAGCGGACAATTGTAAGCCAACCGCATAAGTCTGCAGGCCCCACCGAAAACAGGAGCGATGGGACTCGAGTGGCTCGCCATGCGCACCGCATGCGTCAATCCCTACAGCCCATGCAAGCTATTTTTCTTGCCGGGTTGGCATTTTGTCGAAGACCCGAGCGGCCAGTGGTCGATGTTCTTTGGAGATATTCTTGGAAAGCGTGCAAGAGATCTCGTGGGGATAGTTCCTAATGAAGTGCCGGATGATTCGTACCATGCTGCAGCAGTCAATCCACCGGGTACTTACCACTGGCCTGGTGCTCATTGCGATTCTCATGGTGGCAGTCGCGAGTGCCCTGCCCTGCCAGGCTGCGCAGACAAAGCACCTCGGGCAGACGAAGCCTCTTTCGCACGGATCGCCGCAGAAAAAAGCACCGTACCAACCCGGTGCATCGCCCTATAAAACAGGCATAAACCAGCGTCCGAAATATTTCGTGCCACCCACAAACCCACGCACTCCCACTTGGAAAATGTACGGCACGCCTCCCGGAGTGGTCCCTGGTGATTGGCCCACGTACGCTCCTTTGGGGTTTGGCGGCTATCGGTTTCCCGCCGTGGGCAGTCAGGCCTACCGCTAGATCGCTCGGCAAGTGGGGAGCGATCTAGCTTAAGCCTGGAGCGATCTAGTTAAGCCTGGAGCGACTCCAAGAGAGAGAGTCGGCCGGAAAAGCCGGGGCCAGCGTTTTCAGAAGGCCGAGGGCGATGCACGATCTCCTTGAAGTCACTCCCTCGGGACTGTACTGCAGCCAGGGTGATTTTTACATCGACCCTTGGCGGCGTGTGCCTCGCGCCATTGTGACGCATGCCCATGCCGATCATGCGAGGCCTGGCTGCGATCGGTATCTGTGCGCCTCCCCCGGCAAACTCCTCCTGCGGGAGCGGGTTGGCAGTAGAGTACCGATCGATACGCTGCGTTTTAATGAATCGATCACAATCAACGGAGTGATCGTGTCGCTAGCCTCCTCGGGCCACATACTGGGGGCGGCGCAGGTCATCTTGAAGCACGGCGGGGTGACGTGGGGTGTAACGGGTGACTACAAAACGCAGGCCGACCCCACCTGCGATCCCTTTCAGCAGATCGAGGCTGACGTCTTGATCACTGAATCGACATTCGGCTTGCCAATCTATCGCTGGGAAGATCCGGCGGCGATCGCAGCCCAGATGAATCAGTGGTGGCGGGACAACCAACAGGTCGGTCGCACCAGCGTGCTGCTAGCCTACTCGCTTGGTAAGGCTCAGCGATTGGCCGCCATGATCGATCCTTCGATTGGGCAAATCGTGGCGCACGGCGCAGTGATGAAGATGGTGCGAGCCTACCGCGACAGCGGCGTGCGACTGCCGCCGATCGATGGCGTGCCGCCGAGCGCGCGGAAGGTGGGAGGTGGCAGGGCGTTGGTGATCGCGCCACCGTCGGTGGCTGGCAGTCGCTGGCTGCGACTGTTTGGCGATGTGAACGTGGCTATGGTCTCGGGCTGGATGTTCCTCAAGAGCGAGTGTCGCAATCGCGGGTTTGAATATGGGTTTGCCGTTTCCGACCATGCCGATTTTCCAGGCCTCATCTCGGTTATCGAAGGATCGCGAGCCCGTCGCGTCCTCGTCACGCACGGCACGGCTGAGTCACTGGCCGAACTGCTCCGTCAGCGCGGTCTCGACGCCAGTGTGTTACCGACACCATTGACGGGCGAAAGAGAGAACCCTCGATCGCACCCAGCGAGTCTGGGGTGATTCTAAAGTCTCTTTGGGGGAGCCGGGAGCAGGACGAAGTCGACGCGCGTTGGCGTATCCTCGCCTCGAAGCGGAAGCTTTGCCTGTCCCCAGCCGCGTGCGGCCACTCCAGGTGAGGCAGGATGCGACCTAACGTTCCGACTGCGCTGCGAGCGAAGAAAAAGCCGCAGAGAGCGAGTCTAGGATATCGCTGGCGATGAGCGATATTTCGCCTCGCGTCTCTTCGGCAATGTCTCCTGCATGGCCGTGCACCCACGCTGCCAGCCTCGCGGCATTAAACGGATCCAGCCCCTGCTCCTCGTGGTCGTGACCACAGTGTTGGCCAAGGAGTGCCGCTATGACTCCGGTCAGCACGTCTCCTGCACCGGCCGTCGCCATACCGGGGTTCCCGGTATGGTTATGAGCTCGGCGTGTGCGATCTACTACAAAAGTGTCTGGGCCTTTGAGCACAATCACTGTGGCTGTTGTCAAAGCGAACGCGGCGGCGGCCTGCTCCAAGAGGGATCGCTCGCAGACTGGCCCGGGGCCGAGAAACTGTTGCATCTCGCCGGCATGGGGCGTGAGCACTCGCGGTCCAGCATGGCGAGCCAGTTGCTCTCGACTGGTCTGCGAGAGTGCCCAGAGTGCGTCGGCATCGAAGACGGCCGGTTGCGGAAGCTCTGCCCAGAGTTGCTGCACGAGCGATTGAACCGACTCCGAGCGACCGATGCCTGGGCCAACAGCTATGGCATCGGCTCGCCTGGCCCGTTCCAGGATCTGACCAATGGCATCGCTGGCAAATGTGCCATCGGCGCGACCAGGTAGGCCATAGGTCATTACACAAGGATGAAAGCCCGCGGCGATCGACCCCACCTGCTCGGGCACAAGCAATTCCACGATGCCTGCACCGCTGCGAAGTGATGCAATTGCCGATAATGCAGGCGCCCCTGCCATTCCGGACGAACCGCCCACGATAAGCACGCGACCATAATCGCGTTTGCTGGTGTCGCGGCCGCGTCTGGGGAAGCGAGGCAGATCGGCTGGGAGCATACCTTGTTGCATTGGTGGGCCGTGCGGCGACCGGAAAATAGGGGTGGGAGAAAGGGCACGCGATCCGCCCTAGCCGAATCTACAGTATCGCTGGAACATGCTAAGATTTCCAACGCCAACGGTTCCCAAGGAATGCCCTGCTGCAGAGCATTGTGCAGGGGTTCGAGTGATTTACCTTGACCGGAAGCCCTCGCAGGGACTACCTTCGCCGCAAAACCACGGATTCGAACGCCAAGGAGAAGGCCATACGCCATGAGTGCCGCACAGAGTCAGGGTGATATTTTCGACGTCAAAAAAGTCCGACGGCTGATCGAGCTTATGAAGGAGCACGATCTGTCGGAGATCGACCTCAAGCAGGCTGACCAGCGGGTACGCATTAAGCGTGGGCAAGACGCCGTCGTGTATGCGCCACCAGTGGCAGCCGTTGCCCCTCGCACGAGTGTGGTTGCTGCGGAGCCTGCGCCTGTTGAAAACTCCAGAATGCTTGTAATCTCGAGCCCCATGGTCGGCACCTTCTATCGGTCGTCAGGCCCCGATTCGGCGCCGTTTGTGAAAGTGGGCGACCGTATTGGGCCTGAAAAAGCAGTCTGTATTATCGAGGCCATGAAAGTGTTCAACGAAATTCCCGCTGGCATCTCGGGGCAAATTGTGGCGGTTCTTGTGGAGAACGGCGCTGCGGTTGAATTTGGTCAGCCCTTGATCAAAGTGGATCCCGAGGCGTGAGATTCGATCGTGGCTGATGCGATCGAATCGACGCGACCGAATTTTATTGAGTCCCCAGATTGAGCTCCAAGGCAGTTGTGTATGTTCAAACGGATTCTGATAGCCAACCGCGGCGAGATTGCGCTGCGAGTGATTCGCGCCTGCCGTGAACTTGGCGTTGAGACAGTCGCCATCTATAGCCAGGCTGACCGGGATGCAGGCTATTTGCAACTTGCCGACGAGGCCATCTGCGTGGGCCCGGCTCGTGCTGCAGACAGCTATCTGCGAATCGATCGGGTGATCAGTGCCGCTGAGATAGGAAATGTGCAGGCGATCCATCCCGGATATGGGTTTCTCTCCGAAAACGCTCACTTTGCAGAGGTCTGCCGGTCGTGCGATATTGGCTTTATTGGGCCCACTCCAGAAGCGATGGCCCGTGTAGGCGATAAAAATTCCGCCCGTGCCCTCGCTCGTGAGGCAGGCGTGCCGTGCGTGCCCGGCAGCGATGGCTTGATCACCAGCGAGCAGGAAGCCGTAACCATAGCCCGTTCAATCGGGTTTCCTGTTCTGCTCAAGGCAACAGCTGGCGGTGGCGGGAAAGGCATGCGTGTGGCCGCTAACGACCTGGCTCTTGCCAGTGCCTGGCAGCAGGCCTCGGCCGAGGCTCAGGCGGCATTTGGAAATGCGGGTATTTATATCGAGCGATATATTGAACGCCCTCGGCACGTTGAGGTGCAAATCTTGGGCGACACGCACGGCACGATGCTGCATCTCTGGGAACGCGATTGTTCGACGCAAAGACGCCATCAAAAACTGATTGAGGAAAGCCCTTCGCCGCGTCTGGACCCAGAAACACGGACGGCGATGTGCGCCGCGGCGGTGCGACTAGCAAAGACGGCGGGCTACCACTCTGCCGGAACAGTTGAATTCATCGTGGATCAACAGGGCAACTTTTACTTCATTGAGATCAACGCTCGGATTCAGGTAGAGCATCCTGTGAGCGAGATGGTGACGGGCATTGACCTTGTCAAGGCGCAGATCCGAGTGGCAGCCGGCGAAAAGCTGGAGATGAAGCAGGAAGACATCGTACCTCGCGGGCATGCGATCGAGTGCCGCATCAACGCCGAGGATCCGGCCAATGGCTTCCGGCCCTGCCCGGGTCGTATCGAAAGGATCACTGCTCCGGGCGGCTTTGGCGTGCGGTTCGATTCGCACGTGGCGGCAGGCTATGTGGTGCCGCCGCACTATGACTCACTGCTTGGCAAGCTGATCGTTCACCAAGCGACTCGCCGTGAGGCGATCGAAACGATGGTTCGTGCGCTCAAGGAACTGCGCATTGAGGGCATCAAGACAACTGTGCCGCTGCACTTGGAAGTGTTGGCCAATTCCGCCTTCCACGATTCTCAGGTCGACACGACGTTTGTGGAACGGATGCTGGCAGGATGAACACGATTGCCGCAGGGACGAGGGATCCCCTGCCAGAAGGAAAGTAATATGAGTGAATCGCTGTCGCGCCCACCAAAGGCGGCCCACGAGTTTTCAAAGGTTGCAATTCTTTTTGCCGGAGGTCCTGCGCCCGGGGCCAATGCCGTCATCTCGACTGCGGCGATTTCATTTTTACGCAACAATTGCGAAGTGCTGGGAATGAAGCACGGCTATTCGTCGCTTGCCAACTACACCCCAGAAAATCCGCTGGCAGCCGGCCGCGACTTCGTGCAGGTCACGCCGGATTTTCTGAAGCGATCGCGTTCTAGCCAAGGCATTTTGCTCGGCACGGCAAGGACAAATCCCGGCAAACTGGTGTCATCTCCGGCTCATTTCGATGAACCTGATCGCGTGCGGCAACTCAAAAATGTGTACGAGGGACTTCGCTCTCTTGGCGTTGAGGCGCTGATCTCAATTGGTGGCGATGATACGCTCAAAACGGCCAACAAATTGAAGCTCTATCAGGATCGGCTTCCCCCAGGCAGCCCCCGAATCCCTGTCGTGCATCTGCCCAAGACAATCGATAACGACTACATGGGGATTGATTTTACATTTGGCTATTTCACTGCGGTCGACACGCTGGCTGCAGAAGTTCGCAACCTCCTCTACGACGCCGAGGCGGGCCGAACCTATTACTTGTGCGAAACGATGGGTCGCAGTGCTGGTTGGCTGTCATACGGAGCTGCGATTTCCGGCGAGGCCAGCCTTGTGATCAGCGTGGAGGACGTGCACGGCCGATACCGCGACGAGGAACAAATCACCGATGCCTCCGGTCGTACGCAAACTCGTGCGATCATGCAGGTCGACGAGGTGGTGGGCCGGATCGTCAAGACGATGCGAGTGCGAGAGGAAAATGAGGGGAAGCCGTTTGGGGTGATTGTGTTGGCTGAGGGCTTAGCCGAATATCTGCCGAGCCGTCACTTGGAAGGCATTCCACGGGATGACCACGGCCATATTTCGATTTCTGACGTGCAGCTCGGCAGAATGTTCGCCAAACTTGTTGCCGATGAGTTTAAGCGGCAGACGGGGCATGCTCGCAAGGTGGTCGGCCTGCAGCTGGGCTATGAGGCTCGCTGCGCCAAGCCGCACGCCTTCGACATCATGCTCGGCAGCCAACTGGGCGTGGGCGCCTATCGCGCGCTCGCTGAACGCGGACTCGATGGCGTGATGGTGAGCGTATCGGGGCAGCTCGACTTAAACTATGTGCCATTTGGGGATCTCATCGACCCCAATACGTTGGTCACGGTAGTGCGTTACGTGGAACGCGGCAGCGACTTCCACCGCCTAGCGAGGTTTCTCGAGACGTTTGTCAACGAATAGCCGTTTGCACATGGTCCACCCGGCAAGCCCTACTTCAGCGTGAGGGTGCCTTTTGTACTCGGCACGCCGGTCTGTCGGGGATCGATTTCTACGGCCATGCGTAGGGCCCTCGCGGCCGCCTTGAAGACGGCTTCCGCGATGTGATGCCCATTGTGACCGTGGTGCAGGATTGCGTGGAAGTTCGCACCCACGGTGGCCGCAAAACTTTCCCAGAAAACCTCCACAAGCTGGGCGTCAAACGTGCCGATCGTGGGGACCGGAAAATCCACGTTCCAAACGGTTGCAGCGCGCCCTCCCAGATCGATGGCCACGGTCGCAAGGGCCTCATCCATCGGAATAATCGCATGCCCATAGCGACGGATGCCCCGCCGATCGCCAAGCGCATCGGTCACAGCCTGACCCAATGCGCGGCCAGTGTCTTCCACCGTATGGTGTCCATCGACGTGGATATCCCCCTGGCAACGCACGGTCACATCAATAAGCGAGTGCCCGGCGAAGAGCGTGAGCATGTGGTCAAAAAACCCGATGCCTGTCGCGATTTCAGCGTGGCCGCTGCCGTCGAGGTCAATCGACAGCACGATCGTCGTTTCATTCGTTTTACGCGAAACAGTTGCGGAGCGTTTCATGGAGGTGTCAATCCGTGTCAAAGGGTCTTGAGGCAATGGACACATGCATCGATCTCCTGATCGGTGCCGACGGTAATGCGCAGGCCATCACCCCAGCCGGCGTAGTCCATAAATCGAATGAGGATGCCCTGCCGCTTGAGGGCCTCGTAAATGGGCTTGTGCGGGCGATTGGGGTGCGTGCACCAGACAAAGTTAGCTTGGCTTTCTGCAACCTGAAAACCGAACCCTCGCACGGCAGCGGCAAGCCGCTGCCGTGTAGCGATGATCACCGCACGGTTGGTTTTCAGCCACGCCTGATCGTCAATGGCTGCAGTCGCTGCTGCAATCGAGAGCGTATCGCAATTGTACGAGTCTTTTACTTTGCGGAGTTGTTGGATGATGTGTGGCTGAGCGACTGCAAAGCCAAAACGCAGTCCCGCCAATGCGTATGATTTGCTCAATGACCGCATGACAATGATATTTTCGCTCTGTCGAACCAAGTCCAAACAGTTGGTTTCGGCAAAGTCACCGTAAGCTTCGTCGACAACCAGCGGACACGGCAACCGTTCAGCGAGTGCTTTGACGCGGTCGGGCGATAGCAGCGTACCGGACGGACTGTTGGGATTGGCGATAATCGCGAGCGTGAGGTTCTTTTCAGGAGACGCAAACGAATCATTCAGCGACCAGTCGGGTTGAAAGTGGACCTCGTCGGCGTGCGCAGCCTGAATCTCCGTGAGCGTGCGGTAGAGGATATAGCTCGGGTACGGCATTCGCAGCCGATCGCCAGATCCGACGAATGTGCGCACAAGAATCGTGAGTAGATCATCGCTGCCATTGCCGCAGATGATCCAATCGGGGTCGACGCCGAGGATATCTGCAGCCCGCAGTCGAAAAACGGTGGCTAGCGGATCGGGGTATTTTGCGAGCGTACGGTCGGAGGCAGCCGCGGCGATTGCGCGAGCCACGGCCGGCGACGGGGCGTACGGATTTTCGTTCGTATTGAGCTTGATCCACGTACCGCCCTGTGGTTGTTCGCCAGGGACGTAGCCGGCCATGGACTGAATTTCTGGGCGAATGCAACCGCCACTGCGTGTTGATTGAGGAAGTATTGTGGGCATACGCGAAAGTCTACCTCACCGCTGGCGGAACATTCGCACGGCTGCCAGACGGTGAGAAAATGATGGCCGCACAATCCGGACAACCTGTCTTTACGGCTTTCAATCCTCGCCGAATGACTCGCTCGCCCAATGACTTTTCATCAGCTTTTTTGAGTGCACTGAACCATGAATCAGCCCCCTTTTCCAGTCCGAGAACGCATCTGATTTTCCATCGAAGCGGGTATCTAGGGGCGCAATCCGGCAATGGGTGCGGCAGAAGTCTCGTCGCAGGGGCGAGGATATGCCCAAGACTCCTCACGCTTCCGCCGACACCCAATTGCCTCCGAAAGCCTAGGGTCTCTGCTACGCTTTGGCGGGATGCGTCCTCGCCTCGACGCTGCGACGGTGGGCCGTCAGACCTTCGGTGTCGGCGAGAATTGCGATGTCATCGGCGATGGCTGCCAGATCGGCTGGCGAAAGTTTGATCACACTCCCACTCCGTAGGAATTCATTGGCTGAAAGTCCTGACGCAAATCGCGCCGTGCCACCGGTGGGCAAAACATGCGATGGGCCAGCGGCGTAGTCACCCGCCGCGACAGGGCTCGAGGTGCCAAGAAATACTGCGCCCGCATGGCGAATGGTGGCCAGCGTTGCTTCGGGGTCGATGGTGTCGATCGAGAGATGCTCGGCGGCCCATGCGTCGGCAAGGCAGGCCGATTCTTCATCGCTGGACGTCAATACGATCCCGCCAAACCTTGCAAGGCTCTCTCGCGTCAAGTCACCCCGCTCCAACACTGCCACTCGCCGCTCAATCGCGGCAGCCACGCGATCGGCAATCGCCGCACTCGCTGTGAGCAGGATGGCCGATCCGGGCGAATGCTCGGCCTGCGCGAGCATATCAGCGGCGATACACTCCGAGTTGGCGGCGGCATCGGCCACAATCACGATTTCGCTTGGGCCTGCGATCGAGTCGATGGAAACATCACCGTAAACGTACTCCTTGGCCAACGCCACAAAGAGGTTGCCTGGCCCCACGATCTTATCGACTCGCGGCAATCCTGCCACGCCGTAAGCCAGCGCCGCAACCGCCTGCGCGCCACCGGACCGCACCACGTGCGTGATACCCAGTTCGTAGCAGGTGGCCAGCACGTGGGCGTTTTCTGAGCCGAACTTGGTTGGCGGCGCCACGACAACAATTTCCCGAACGCCAGCCACTTGGGCTGGCACGACGGTCATCAAGAGCGTGGAAGGATAGGCCGCAGCCCCTCCCGGTACGCAAACACCTACTCGGTCCAAAGGGAGATACCGCTGTCGCAGCACACCGCCGCCTAGCAATGGCAGTTCAACATCACGGGACAGCAACGCCCGCTGGAATTGCTCGACTCGGCCCCGGATCCGTTTCACAGCCTTCAAGAAATTGGCATCCACATCCGCGTGGGCTGCACCCATCGCGTCTGGCGAAACAAACAGATTTTCTGGTGTGACTGTCACACCGTCGATCCGTTTTGTGTACTCCAGCAGCGCAGCGATCCCTTTGGAGCGAATGTCCTCGCAGATTCGCCGCACAACCTCCCGCGGCGTGAGCGGTTCGCCGAAGACATCAATCGTGCGTTGGCGACCAGTCGGACTCACCAACTCCCCTTGCGACACGAGTGTGCCTCGCAATCGCTCCAGTTGCCTGTGGCCGTCAGGAGATGTCAAATCAATCCGTTGGCACACAGGTTTGGAAGGCATGGGCTGGCACCAACAAAATTGGCAGAGCAAGACAGGGACGGGCTGGGCAGGCGTTTCGACTCGATCCTCAAGGATACCCGCGAAGAGCAGTCTGGTGAATCGGCCCTGCGTTGTGCGGTTGGTTCTGGCAAAAGCCGCTTCTTAATCGCCCCTGTTCGATGGCTGCGACCGCTGCCGAGACCGCAAGTGACGCCAGCCGAATTGGAATCCGGTCGGTTGCACATGCAACTGCGATGGCTGTATACACTGAAAAATCTGACACGAGCCAACACGATGAAAAGTCTCTTTCAGCTCCGATCTGGACTCGCACAAGCATATCAAACATGATCAACGCAAAAATTGCTCGTGGCATGCAGTGGGGGCTGTCGCGGTCTATGGCCACAGACCTCAGTGTCCTCCGCACACCGGAGCACATCCAAGATTTCGTCAACGCGATTCCGTGGAACTTTGAGTCTCATGGCTGGACGGCCCTCTCCGTTACGGAGGTATTGAAGCACCGGCACGCCCATTGCATTGAGGGTGCCTTTGTGTCGGCCTGCGCCTTAGGCATCAACGGTTTCCCGCCGCTGCTGATGGACATGGGCGCAGCCAAGGGTGATGTGGATCATATTGTCTCGCTCTTTCGTCGCGGTCGCTATTGGGGCGCGATCTCGAAAAGCAACAGCCCCTTTCTCCGGTATCGCGATCCGATCTACCGAACGCTGCGAGAACTCGCGATCTCCTACTTTCCCCACTACGTCAAGCTGCGCCGCAAGACGCTCCGCACATACTCAATCCCGATCGATCTGCGTCGCTATGATCCAGCCCTCTGGGTCACGAAGCAGGGCTTTTGTCAGGAACTCGTGGATGCGCTCACCACCGCCAGACACTTTCAGATTTTGCCCCGCAGCATGCCTGTTCGCCTGCGACCGCTTGATCTCATTGAGGCCCGTTCCAGTCAACTGCGAGACTATTGTCCGGACCAAAAACGCAGCAATGCCCCAACCAATCGCGTTGCCTCGACACACAAACGGCCGCCCGCCCACTAAATCGCATCCGATTGCTCTCTGCAGCGGGTGTCTAGTGACCGAAGCCGGCGACGGGTGCGGCGTCGCCGAGGGCGAGGAGACGCCCGAAGGCTCCTCGAACTTCCGCCGACACCCATTGCCTCGGTTATCGAGTTCTCCAAGCCAATTAAAGGACGACTCCGCACAACCGCTTGGGAGAGCGAAAAGCGGGTAAAGTTGACGCGAGCCGGTGTATCCTCGCATCGATGCGAAGGCTTTCTACCGCCCACGCCTCCTAACGTTCGCCCTCCATCCCCGCTTGCCCCAGCAGTGTGCGCAGGGATGTCATTGCGATTTCTCCAAACTGCCGTGGAGGCACTCGCCACAACCGTGGGTTGAGCACCTCCACGCTGACAGCGCCGCAATAGCCGATCTGGCCAAGGAATCGCACCAGTTCATCGGGCGGCGATACACCCTCGCCGGGCAGGATGCGATCGGCATCGGAGGCCATTTCGCGAGGCACTTCGGCAATACCGGAGAGTTGTACGTGGGCCAAATTATCTCGTGACAGCAACGAGAAGTCCTGCGACTTGCTCGGACCAATCGTAAAGTGAAACCAATCGAGACAGATGCCCAGCGAAGAGCATCCCACATCTTCCACCAAGGCCACCGCCGACTGCAGATTGTTTGGGAAACTCGCGTGCGCGTTAAATTCAATCGCCAGACGAATCCCATAGTCAGCTGCTTGCTTTGAAGCCCTTGAAAGGCTTGCACTCAGATGGCCTATGCCCTCCCCGTCCAGCGGTTCGCGTGTATCACCCGCTACCACGAGCACTGGAATACCCAAGTCGCTCAGCAGTGCAAGACGCATCTGAAAGTGCTGCCAATGCTCGCGACGCGAATCTTCAGGGCCGGCCAGAAGCCCGCCCTGAAAACTGGCCGCGATCGGCCTGATTGCGTGGCGTGCGAGGAGAGCTTTGAGATCGGCAACGCCGTGCTTCTCAAGAAAGCGTTCGACGTGCCCCAGCCAGAGTTCAACGGCATTGCAGTGGCCTGCGGCATAGTCCGCGAGGATCGTTTCCAGCGGCGCTTCGAGCGAGCAGACGGTGGATAGAGCTGGAAGCATGAAAAACATGGCCGATAGAGGCCACCGAAAATGGACGTGGTGGGAAAAGTCAGCCGTCAACGACACACGCTATGCCAGCCGGGAGCGGAGCAGATCGACGCACTCATCCAGCGGCACGCGGACCTGGGTGAGAGAATCTCGGTCACGGAGGGTCACGGTTGTATCGGCAAGTGTCTGGCCGTCGACTGTGATGCACCACGGTGTTCCTGCCTCATCCTGCCTAGCGTAGCGACGACCAATGGAGCCTTTTTCGTCGTACATCGTTGCCATCTGTGGTTTGAGCTTTCGGTACAGATCGATCGCCACTTCAGGCATGCCATCTTTTTTTACCAATGGCAAAATCGCCACCTTCAACGGCGCCAGACGCGGATGAAGCTTGAGTACCGTACGGCTCCGAGGCTTACCGTCTTCATCCGGGACTTCGTCTTCGTGGTAAGCATCGCAAAGAAACGCCAGCACAGCTCGGTCTGCCCCCGCCGACGGCTCGATCACATGCGGCACAAAGCGTTCCCGCGAGATGTCGTCGAAGTAACTGAGATCCTTGCCGCTGCCACGATGCCGGGGCTTACCGGCATCGTCAGTCTCGACGACCAATTCGCCATCACGTCGCACGAGTTTGCCTTCCATGTGGCTACGGAGATCGAAGTCGCCCCGGTGAGCGATGCCTTCCAGCTCACCAAATTCCCCGTCTGGTAGGAATGGAAATGCATACTCGATGTCGGCGGTGCCAACCGAATAGTGACTCAACTCATCAGCGTCATGCTCGCGGAGTTGCAGCCTGCCTGGAGTGAGGCCGAGATTCAGATACCAGTTCCACCGCCGGTCGCGCCAGAAGCGATACCACTCTGCCGAGTCATTTGGTTTACAGAAAAATTCGATCTCCATCTGCTCAAACTCGCGCGAGCGGAATGTGAAGTTGCGCGGCGTGATCTCATTACGAAAACTTTTTCCAATCTGACCAATGCCAAATGGCACCCGCACACGCGATGTGTCGACCACATTCTTAAAGTTCATAAAAATGCCCTGCGCGGTTTCGGGGCGCAGAAAAGCCCGGTCATCGTCGTTGCCGGCCAACGCACCGATCCGCGTCTCAAACATAAGATTAAACTCTCGCGGCTCTGTGAGAGTGCCAGGGCTGGCGGCATCGGGCCCAAGTGCCTCGGCAAAGGGAGCGTTGCCTGCCAGTGGCACCATCGCTTCAGCCCACTCGATTTCGCTGGACTTGTTGGCCCGCAGCCCAAAGAATTTCTGGGCCTTGGCGGCCGTTTCAACGAGAGCCTCATCGCCCGACTGCTCGGTGACGACAAATACCCGCTTCTCACGGTGGCTTGCCCAGCGACCCTTGAGGTGATCGTAGCGGTATCGCCGCTTCGACTCCCGGCAATCGACTAGCCAATCATGAAAGAGATCAAAGTGACCAGAGCACTTCCAGACCTGTGGATGCATGATGATCGTGCAGTCGAGTCCTGTCATCTCATACGGCGTTGGCGCACCAGGCAAAGTGGCCAGTTCATCGTGGCCGGTGAGCATGTCGTGCCACCAGCATTCCTTCAGATTGCGCTTAAGGGCAACGCCCAACGGGCCGTAATCCCAAAAACCGTTCAAGCCGCCGTAGATCTCGCTTGACTGAAAGATAAACCCGCGTCGCTTGGCGAGCGAAACGATTTTGTCCATACGCGATTGCTCAGGCTGTTTTTGCATAAGAGATTGTTTCTGTGAGATCTTTTTTCTAAACGGAGCGGGGGGAAGTTTTATGCGTGGTGCAAAAGTGTAGTGGGATGGCATCGATGCAGTCCACCTCGAACACTGCAAGGGAGGCAGAGCCTAGCCGCCGCACGAAGCGGCGACCAAGTGAAAAAGGTCGTGGATGACTTTATCCACGGGCAGCTTAGTTGGCTATGTGTGCGTGGAGAGATTGCTCTGACTGGCAGCGGCGACGAGCCACCCGGTGGAGCGATACCAGATCGGCACCGTATCGCACGCGTCAATTGCTGCTGCCGAGGCCAAATCTTCTTGCATGTCCAGATCCACGAGGTTGCGACCGCCTCGCGAGGTGGCAAACGCCGCGGTGATCGCGCCTATTGCTGCACTTCGGACCGCTCCTGTTGCGTCTGAGTGCAATCGATCCGTCGGAACTTCGCTCGGGCTGGTGGCTTCTGCGTACTGCGCGAGGGCCGCCCTACTGGCAGCATCCAGCCTGTCTCCGCCTGCCCCTAGCCCTCTGGCCGCCGCGTCCAGAATTGCGCCCGCAGCCAGTACATCTTCCTCAGTCACCTCACCGTCAGTGCCGGCACAGACGAGGTGAATGTCGCAACTTTTATTCGCGACTGCTAACCAGCGCGCCAGAGCCGCCACGGCGGAACGGTTAATAATAGCCCCCACGAGCACTTCAGATGCATCACGACAGGCATGCAGCGCGAGAGTGCCATTCGTAGTTGTCAGCACGATGGGGTGGCCCGCGACGCGAGCGCGAGAATATTCCAGCGGCGAATTGCCCGCATCAAAGCCATCGACGGGCCTGCCGCCCCGCTCCCCCCCGAGCAGCGTGCCGGGCCCAGTCGCGAGGGCAACCTTGCGGGCCTCCTGGATCGTGCATGCCGGCCAGATGCCCGTTGCGCCATTGGCCAGGGCGGTTGTGATTGTGGTCGAGGCCCGGAGAACGTCGATGACAATTGCGATCCCTCCCACGGTGACGCCATCGAGCATACGATGGAAGCAGGTATGACAGTGCCAGTTCATCATTGGTATGGATGCGGGCGTTCGATGCCCGGCTGAGAGAGACCGCCAAACAGGAAAATAAAAGCCGCCGTGACGATGCCAACCCCTGCCACCATAAACCACTCCCTTACCAACGACAAAATGGTCGACAAAACCGCGGAACGCGTGCAAGGAATGTTTGCCCAGATCGCGCCGCGGTATGACCTTGTCAATCGGTTGCTTTCCGGGGGCATCGATGTCTGGTGGCGGTTTGTTACGGTACGTCTCGCTCCTCCTCCGGACCACGGGTCGATTCTGGATGTCTGCACCGGCACCGGCGACTTGGCATTGGCGTACGCTGCTCGGTGCCATTCGACGGTGAAAGTTGTGGGCACCGACTTCTGCCGTCCCATGTTGGATCGCGGCATCCAGAAGTCACGACTAATGACCACTAGAAAACAGGGGGTCGCCGTCGAATGGATCGAAGCCGACACGATGCATCTTCCGTTTCCCGATGCTTCATTTGAGTTGGTCACTGTGGCATTTGGTCTCCGAAATATAGTCGACACACGGGGCGGTTTGGCGGAAATGGCCCGCGTGTGCAAGCCGGGTGGTCGATTGGCGATTCTCGAATTTTCACTGCCCAAGCAGCGGCTCATGCGATCGGCATACCTCTGGTATTTTCGCCATGTGCTGCCGCGAATCGGCAACGCTGTTGCGAGAAATGCCTCTGCGGCCTACTCCTATCTGAATCAGAGCGTCGAGGAATTTCCCTCGGGCGAAGCGCTCGCCACGCTCGTCCGGGAGGCGGGCTTCGTCGCAGTCCAGTCCGTACCCCTCACCTTTGGCATCGCAACGCTCTCTCTCGCCACTCGGACTGGAGCCACGCATGACTAACGCCAATCAGATTCCACTCGTGATGGCTATGACAGGCGCCTCGGGAGCGTTGTATGGCGTGCGACTCCTTGAACTACTGCTTGCTTCGGGCCGCGAAATCCATCTCACGATCAGTCCGTCGGGGCAGGCTGTGATTGCCGAGGAACTCCACAGGCAGATTGATCTCGACCGGTTCGATGTGGAGTCGTTGCTGGGCACCAGAGCACCACCAAACTCCCGACTGCACTTCCACCACTTTCGCAATCTCATGGCCCCGATTGCCAGCGGCTCATTCCTGACTGCCGCAATGGTGATCTGTCCATGCAGTGGCAGCACGCTCGCGGCAGTCGCCCACTCCATGGGAGAAAACTTAATTCACCGCGCTGCAGAGGTGCATCTGAAGGAGCGACGCAAGCTTGTAGTCGTGCCGCGAGAAACGCCGCTATCGCTTCCGCAGCTCAAAAACATGCAATTGATCCACGAGGCTGGGGCTGTGGTGCTTCCGGCCTCGCCGGGATTTTACCATGGCGCGCAGACGATTTCAGACCTAGTCGACTTCGTTGTCGCTCGGATCTGTGACCAACTCAACGTGACAAACTCGCTCATGCGTCGCTGGGGTGAGGCTCCCTAATGACTGCGACCTTCCGCACATACTTAGAGTTGGTGCGATTCAGCCACACCATTTTCGCAATGCCTTTTGCGATCATGGCTGCGATGATTGCGATGCATTTAGGCGGCGATCCTGTTGCGCTCTCGTGGCCGTGGCAATGGGTGCAGGAGGTGGTGGGGATTCTCTTGTGCATGGTGAGCGCGAGGACTGCGGCCATGGCGTTTAACAGGCTTGTCGACCGCACAATCGATGCGGCAAATCCTCGCACTGCCTCGCGTCATTTGCCGCAAGGCGATCTACAGACTGGAGAGGTTTTGTGTTTGATCGTGGCCGCCAGCGTGGCATTTATTGCATCCACGCTGCTCTTTCTGCCCAATTGGCTACCGCTTGTACTGTCGGTGCCTGTCCTCGCCTGGCTGCTGGGCTACAGCTATGCCAAGCGATTTACGATGTGGGCTCACGTTTGGCTAGGCTTAGCCTTGGGACTGGCGCCGGTGGCGGCGTGGATCGCGATTCGGGGGAGCATTGTGCTGGTTGATCCAGTCGATCTCCTGCCAGCGGCACTCTTGGGTGCTTCGGTGTCGCTGTGGGTGGCTGGGTTCGACACGATCTACGCGTGTCAGGATGCGGAGTTCGATGCCTTGCATGGACTCCACAGCATTCCTTCGCAGATGGGCGTGCCGAGGGCTCTGCAACTGGCGGCGATCCTGCACGGCATGATGCTCTGCGTGCTAGCGATCATGCCGATCGTCGTGCCTGATCTGGGGGCAATCTATTGGGTCTCCCTAGCCGCGATTGCTGGAATCCTTTTCTGGGAGCACTCCATCGTGCAACCAAACGATCTCTCCAGGGTCAACGAGGCTTTTTTGAATGCCAATGCGGTGGTGGGGGCCCTGCTCTTGGCTGCAATTGCTTCTGATTTATGGCTCTAAAATGTCTCACTGTCCAAGAAGGAAATCGCTATGATCCGTGCCACATCACCCACAGTCCATGTCCCATTACCTAGATATTCTGGCGTGCAGATACTCGATCCGATCCGCGAAAAAATAGAGGCTGGCGTGCGGCTTTCAGCCAGTGAGGCCGAGACGCTCTGGGACGAGCGGGTCTCTCTGCACGAACTCGGCGAGTTAGCCAACCTTGTGCGAGAGCGCAAGAATGGCAACCGCGGCTACTACAATATCAATACCCACTTAAATCCCACCAACATCTGTGTGTACCGGTGCACGTTCTGTGCGTTCCGAGCCGACCTGCGAGATGCCCGCGGCTATGCGATGGGGGACGAACAGATTTTGGCCAGGGGCCAAGAGGCTGTCGCCGCGGGCAGCACAGAAATGCACATTGTGGGCGGACTGCACCACCAAAAAGACTACGACTGGTATCTCAACATCATTCGCCTGCTGCACGACCATCATCCGTCGCTGCACCTGAAGGCTTGGACTCCTGTCGAAATCAATTGGTTTCAGCACCTCACCAAGCGATCACTGCGCGACATTTTGGTCGAGTTGAAGGATGCGGGCTTGGGCAGTTTACCGGGCGGGGGTGCGGAAATCTTTCATCCTGAGGTGCGCGACAAGATTTGTGAGCACAAAGCCGACACAGCCGAATGGTTTGATGTCCATCGCACGGCACACTCCCTTGGCCTACGCAGCAACGCCACGATGCTCTACGGCCACATTGAAAATGCGTTTCATCGCACCGACCATCTATTGCGACTGCGGGAATTGCAAGACGAAACAGGTGGCTTTCAGACGTTTATTCCGCTGGCGTTCCATCCAGAAAACACGCGCCTTTCACACATCCCGAAGCCAACTGCGGCAATGGATCTCCGGACCGTGGCCATTGCGCGTTTGGTGCTCGACAACTTTGACCACATCAAAGCCTACTGGATCATGCTGGGTATTGGCACGGCGCAAACAGCACTGGCCTACGGTGCCGACGACATCGATGGCACTGTTCGGCACGAACTGATCTACCACGACGCCGGTGCCACGACGCCCGAGGTACTCTCTGTGGAACACATCCAGCGACTCATCCGTGAGGCCGGCCGCGATCCCGTGGAACGCGACACGCTCTACCATCGCGTTGTTCGTGATGGTGACGGGTGGCATGCCGCAGAGTCACTGGCTGCCAGCTGAACCCTGCAAACGCACGTTGGATGGCATGGTGAAGCGAGGCGTCAGCCGACCTGTCCCAGACCGAGCGTTTCGCCCCAGCGATCCAGAATCAGTTCCTTGAGCCGCTGGAGCGATTCGTCGGCCAGTGCTGGATCGTGGTCGTAGAGTTCAATCGCATCGCGGCGGGCTTCAGCTACAACTGAGGCATCTCTCAAAAGATCGGCTAGATACATCGGCGGTGCGCCGCTTTGGCGGGTGCCCACCAAATCGCCTGGGCCCCGCAGGCGTAAATCCTGCTCGGCCAGCTTGAAGCCGTCGGTGGTCGCAATAAACGCATCGATACGAGGGTGAGACTGCTCGGCAGACGTAATAACGGCCCCGCATATTCCCTGCACACCTCCGCGCGCCACGCGGCCACGCAGTTGATGGAGCTGTGCGAGGCCAAAGCTGTCGGCATCTAGAATCGTCATGAGCGTGGCCGCTGGCACATCAATCCCGACTTCAATTACGCTCGTGGCCACGAGCACATCCAGCTCTCCAGCACGAAAATCTTCCATAATAGACTGCTTCTGTTTGGCAGAGAGCCGACCGTGTACCAGTCCAAGCCGAAAAGCTTCCAGCGGCCCATTGGAGAGATTTTCAAACGCGCTGGAAATGCTTTCAAGCCCTCGTTTCGACTCTTCAACCGCCGGCACGACGACATAACCTTGCCGTCCCTCGCGAAGCTTCTTGCGAAAAAAATCCCACCACGCATCCAGTTGCTCTGGACCGACGCGGTAGGTACCCACCGGCTGGCGTCCAGGTGGCTGTTCGTCCAGCGTGGAAACATCCAGATCCCCGTAGACCGCATGGGCGATGGTTCGCGGGATCGGCGTGGCCGTCATTAAGAGCGTGTGCGGATCTGCCTGATCCTGCTGCAGCGTGCCTCGCTGCACAACGCCAAAGCGGTGCTGCTCGTCAATCACCACGAGTCCAAGGTTTTTAAATCGAGCCGAACCGCATACCAGTGCCTGCGTGCCCACGACAATCTGGGCTTCGCCAGAGGCAATACGATCGATCGCTGCCTGCCGTCGCTTTGTCGGCTGCCCGCCGACGAGCAATTCCAGATTCACGTGACTCCCCTTCAGGAGCCGTTCCAGCGTTGCCATGTGCTGCCGTGCAAGCAACTCTGTGGGGGCCATCAGTGCGGCCTGATATGACATCCCGCCCGCTTCACCAACTTGGGCACCAGCAACATCGGTGTCGTCTGGCACGGATGAAGCCACTTTTGTGGCCACGGTAGCCAGCAGGGCATAGATTGCAACGGCTGTCTTTCCGCTCCCTACATCTCCTTGGAGGAGCCTGTTCATCGGCTGGGTCCGTGCCAGATCGGCTGCGATCTCTCCGCACACGCGTCGCTGCGCAGCGGTGAAGTTAAATCCGAATCGCTGCCGGATCCGACTATCCAGCTTTGCATTGATGGGCAACGCGGGCGCAGCGTGTCGTGTTTCCTTCTGGCTGTGATGCATGCGGAGTGCCACCTGCAACATAAAGAGCTCCTGATAGACAAACCGTCGTCGTGAGGCTGCCATCGTTGCAACACTCGTCGGAAAATGGATCTCGCGAAAAGCGTCGGCGATTGGCAGCAGCGACTTGGCGGCCAGCATGGCCGCGGGAAATGCTTCGGGCACAAGATCACCAGCGTGATCGATCGCCGCTCGGACGGCCAGTCGCACATCCGACTGGCGAACGCCGTCGGCCAGCGGATAGACAGCCAGCCACTCCTCTTTTCCATGCTCCTCGCCGTCCGCGCAGACACGCACTTCGGGATGCGTCATTTCCCAGACATGCCCTACTCTTTTGGGCACACTGGCCAACACAACCCGCATGCCGACACTCAATTTTTTTGCCATAAATGGCATATTAAACCAGACCCCACGCACGCTCCCGTCCTTGCCTTTGACAAGCACCGTGAGCATCTGCTGGCCTCGCGACGTTGTGCGGGACGCAATGTCCATCACGACACCGGACACCGCCGCATGCTCTCCCTCAGAAAATTCGGTAAAGGCGTGGGCACCGCTAAAATCCTTGTACTCTCGCGGAAAATGAATGAGCGCATCGCGGGCCGTGACAAGGCCGAGTGGCTGGAGTCGCTGGGCTCGCGTTGTGCCAACGCCCGGGAGCCGTTCTAGATGCGTGGAGATACTGCGATCACCCCGAAACCGATCTGCGTGGGCAAGGCATTGGGGAGTGGATGGTTCCGGCGATGCAGCGGCCGAGTGGGTGGAGTCCATTGCACAAGTGTATCGGGAAAGAGGGCCAAAACTGCGGGGCTTCGGCTGATGCCGTTTTTGAAGGCCTCCTCCTACCGGGAATTCGAACGGCTCCGGGCGAGCAGGGGCTGGTAGGCAGCCACTGCCAACTCATCGCAGCGTTCATTCTCGGCGTGTCCCGCGTGGCCGGCCACGTGGGTAAAAACTACATCGTGCGTGGACGCCAGACGATCCAACTCGCGCCACAGGTCTTCGTTTTTGATCGGCACCAGTCGGCCACCGTCTTTTCGCTTCCAGCCCTGAAGCTTCCACTTCGGCAGCCATTCCGAAAGACCTGTGCCAACGTAGACACTGTCAGTGACCAACTCCACCCGTGTGGGCCGCTTGAGTTGTGCGAGCCCTTGCACGGCCGCAGTGAGCTCCATGCGATTGTTAGTTGACAGAGGCTCGGCTCCCGAGGCGACTGACTCTCGACCACTTTCTGGATGACGAAGAATATAGGCCCAGCCACCGGGGCCTGGGTTGCCGCTGCACGCACCGTCTGTAAAAAGCACCACTTCGATTCCTTCACGATCTTTCTGTGCCTTCCTCGCTGAACGATCATTAGCCATCGACTTGACTCCACGAGTGTGACTTTCGAACCCCTGTTTCATTTCCGTTTGCCAATGAGCCGGTCGTCGCCAGCACCGCCGCGTCCGTCGGAATCCCGGGCGACGAACTGGGGGTCGGCAGCGATGAGAGACTAGCTGGAATGTGTCTCATCGGAAGTCGTACTGTGAATTGGCTTCCGCGCCCCAACTGACTCTCGAGGGTCACCTCACCCCCAAGCAGACGGCAGAGTTCTCGCACGATCGAAAGCCCGAGGCCGGTGCCAGAAAACTCCCGCGTCATCGCGTCGTCGCCCGTCTGAAAAACGCGACCCTGGCGAAACTTCTCAAAGATTTTCTGTTGCTCTTCGAGGCCGATGCCAACGCCGGTATCGACCACATCCAGCACGAATTCCGCAGGGGCTTGCTCGGTTGGCTCCTCGAATCGCGCCCGCACATCGATTCGACCACCCCCCGGCGTAAATTTCACGGCGTTGGACAGTAAGTTGGCCAGAATCTGCTGAACTTTTGCCTGATCTTGCTCGACGGCCTCGAGGCCATCGCCAACCTGATAGGCGAGATCAATGTTTTTCTTCTCGGCCAAGGGCCTCGCCATGTCGCACTGCGCCGAAACAACCGCCTCCATTCGAAACGCGATCGGACGCACCTCCATTTTTCCTGCTTCGATCTTGGCCAGATCCAGAATGTCATTAATCATCTCCAAGAGCATCCGGCCCGAGGAGCGGATGTTTTGCACATAGCGATGTTGCTTTTCGTCGAGCGACTGAATCGATCCGAGCACGTCAGAAAATCCGATGATGCTATTGAGCGGCGTGCGGAGTTCGTGGCTCATGGTGGCCAAGAAGTCGCTTTTAAGACCATTCATCTCGTACAGATGCATGTTCGCCTGCGCAAGTTCGTCGACTTTATCGTCGAGGCTGCTGTTGACCTTACGCAGTTCTTCCTGCGAGTCGACAAGCCCGCGGAGCATGCGGTTAAAGGCTACACCCAACTCCTCAAATTCGTCGGCTGTGTGGATCTCGGCGCGAGCCTGCACGTTGCCACGCCGCACCTCATCGGCCACTTCACGCAAATGCTCCAGCGGCTTGACAATCACATACCGCACGATTGCATAGGCAGCAAGCATCGCTAGGAAAACGGTAACAATCGCCGTTGCAAGCAGGATTGCCCGGTTCCAGTTGATCGCCTTCTGCGTCGCGGAATCAGGCATCACAACCTTGACCACCGCCATCAGTTCATTTTCGGCTAGTTTCGGCCGAACGGCTTCGACTCCATCGGTCACAGCGGCAGTCGTGCCGCGGTATTCGTGGCAGATCAGGCATGTCTTTTTCGCACGCACCGGTTGGTAGTAGTGGTATTCCAAGTGGTCAGGAGTGCGAAACTCGCGATACTCGCCTGCATCCACTGCCAGATCCGACCGATCCTTGAAGTAGTCGAGCACAGCCGCGTCGAGTCGTGTGTAGCCTGATCTTTCCTCCGACGAAGCATCTGGCTGGAGGAGCCTCCACGTGTAGGGCTGACTCTGGAGCGTGCGGCCGAGAGTTTCGATGAGGCTCGTATATTTCTGCTCGGCCTCGAGCGTCTTCCAGTGGTAGTGCAGCATGACCGCATCGATGAGATGCCGGCCCGTGCTGCGCGTTGTGGTGTAGACCAAGTCTTCGGTGCGACTGCCGTACCACCAAAAGCTTCCGGTAATCAGTACGAGCAAGCAAAGCCCGAACAGGAAGCGGCATTTTCGCTCCAAGCTCGTCTCACCCAAGATGTCTTTAAACGATCGGTATGACATATGCCGCTGCCTTCAGTCAGTATCGTAACCGCCAGAGTCGAGAGCCAGAAAGCTGGATCCGTTGGGCTCCCCAACGGCTGCGGCACGCCGTGGGTTCTACAACATCTCGACCGGATCCACGTCGACGATCCAGGCGACGTTGTCGGGGGTCTTGAGCGAGGCGGTAACCTTGCTCACAATCTCGCGGAGAATTTCCCCGTCGGGTCCCTGCACCTGCAAGTGCCAGCGAAAGCGGTCGCGTAGGCGAGTGATCGGAGCCGGCGCGGGCCCCAGAACACGGAGGGCCACGGGGTTGGCACGGGTGGCCACCTCCACACGGAGCCGATCGGCAATGTGCGTGGCCCAATTGGATACGGCCTGCTCGTCGACGCTCCGCACAACGATGCGCACGATACTGCCAAACGGCGGATATGAGAGAGCCTCGCGGATCGGCAATTCGCTACGCACAAAAGCCTCGTAGTCGTGGCTGGCTGCGGCCAAAATTGCCGGATGATCGGGAGTGCTCGTCTGCACAACCACGCGTCCGCCCAGCGGCCCACGGCCACTGCGGCCCGACACCTGCGTGACGAGTTGGCAGGTGCGTTCAGCCGCGCGGAAGTCGGCTAGATGAAGCGCCGCATCTGCATTGACCACACCCACAAGCATCACGGCGGGAAAGTCGAGCCCCTTGGCAATCATTTGAGTGCCAACCAAAATATCGATTTCGCGGGCGCGAAATGCGTCGAGCGTGCGTTCGTGGCTGCCTCGCGATCGCATGGTGTCGGTGTCCATGCGGGCCACGCGGGCTTCCGGAAAACAGGCGCGGATCTGCTCTTCAAGTCGTTGCGTGCCGGTGCCTCGCTGGGTGAGTTCTGGGGCGTTGCAGGCCGGGCACTTGCCTGGAAGCCGTGAGACGAGCCCACAGCCGTGACAGATGCCACGGTTGCCGGGTTGATGGAGCGTCAGTGCAATATCGCATTGCGGACAACGCGCCGTGTGTCCGCAGGCGCGGCACTGCACATGCGTGGCAAACCCACGACGATTCAAAAGGAGCATCACTTGGCCGCCACCCGCGAGCGCCCACTTGATGCCCGCCGTGAGGCGTGGGCTCACAGCACCCAGCGATCGGCTCTTTGGATCGCGCAGATCAACGGTGAGTACGGCCGGTAGTTGCGATCCTCCCACTCGATTGGCCAATGAACACATTTTCCACTCTCCCCGCAGGCAGCGGGCGAATGTCTCCAGCGACGGCGTTGCCGAGCCAAGCACCAGCGGCACTCCCTCGGCTTTCGCGATCCACTCGGCCACGTCACGCGCGTGATAACGGGGCGCAGTGGCCTGCTTAAATGAGGTTTCGTGTTCCTCGTCGATGACAATCAAACCCAGCCGCGGTGCTGGCGCAAAAATCGCGCTGCGAGCCCCAACAATCACACCCACGCGACCGGCAGAAATTTCCCGCCATTGAGCGTGCCGTTCGGTGGCCGTGAGGTGGCTGTGCAGCACGGCCACGCTGCCAAAGCGGGCGCGAAAGCGATCGCAGGTTTGCGGAGTGAGGCTGATTTCCGGAACCAGCACAATCGCCTGCTTGCCGTAAGAGAGCGTTTCCTCGACCGCCTGCAGGTAGACCTCCGTTTTGCCGCTGCCCGTAACGCCGAAGAGGACGATCGTTTCATGGCGGCCGGCGCGCAGCGGCGTTAGAATCGCTTCGAGCGCACTGGATTGGGCCGACGAGAGTTGCTCGGGCCGATCGTGGCTGATCGGTGTGCGGTCGCTTTTCACCAGTCCGCTTTTCAGAAGGCGGGTGGATCGCTCGGTCGATCCGGCCTGCGTCAAGAGACCGCACCGGAGCAGTCGGCTGATGATGGCCTTACTAGCACCCGACTGCCGCGAGAGTTCCTCTGCTGTGATAGCCGTTGCGGCCGCAGCGAGGACCTGGAGTTGCGAGGGCGTGGGCTTTCGAACCGGTGTCGCTCCTGTGGCCACAAGCAACGGTGCCATCCGCGAACGCCTCTGCAGTCGCACGCCTGCGGGCAAAACGGCCTCCAACACTTCGCCCCAGCGGGCCATCCAACGCCGCGACATCCATTGCGTGAGGTCGAGCATGCGGGGCGACAGAAGCGGCGAGTCATCCTCTACGCCGGCGACACTCTTGAGCGGCGTTGACGGCAGCTCTCCGGATCGAATCGCAACACAATAGGCGATGCGTTCGCGATTGGCTCGTCCCAGCGGCACTCGCACCCGGCGGCCGGGCTCGACTGTAGCCAGAAGCGACTCCGGCACCAGATAATCGAGCGGTTTCTCAACACCATCCGGCAGAACGACCGTGGCAATCGTGCCCCGACGCGCATCATCCTCCACCCACTGAGGTTGGCTTTCGAAGAGCTGTCGCTGGCTCGTATGATGGTCTGCCATACGAGCGATTAGAGCAGAGAAAAAAGGCGTCGAACACCATCGCGTGTTTGTTATGCAGAAAGGGTGCGTGGATGAGAATCGGGATTTTTGGCGGCAGCTTCGATCCGGTACATACCGGCCACTTGATCGTGGCAGAGTGCTGCCGTGAGCAAGCGTCGTTGGATCGTGTACTCTTTGTGCCGGCGGCCATTCAGCCCCACAAGCAGGATCGATCTCTGGCCACAGGGGCTCACCGCCTCGCGATGTTGGCACTGGCCACAGGGGGCCATCCATCCTTTGCAGTTTCGAGCGACGAAGTGGATCGCGGTGGAGTGAGCTATTCTATCGAGACGGTGCAGAGTCTCTCGTCGCACCACTCTGGCGACGAACTGCTCCTGATTCTTGGCCCCGACGCACTAGCCGGTCTGCCGACATGGCGAGAACCAGAAAAGATTCTTTCCATGGCGAAACTCATCGCTGTGGAACGGGCAGGCATCGATACAATCGCGACGGTTCTAGACACGGCCAGCCTTGCCTCGCTGCTCGGCCCCGCTGGCGTCGCAGCAGTCGTGGCCTCGCGGGTGATCTGCTCGGCGATCGGCATCCGCGCAAGCGACCTCCGGTCGGCCGTGGCCGCGGGCCACAGCATCCGTTACCGCACGCCCAGGGCTGTCGAGCAATACATCGCATCGCACGGGCTTTACCGCACAGCCTGAGCGCATACTCGCAGTGGGGTTCGTTCTATAAAAGTGTTGCGGGGACTGGCTCATTTTCCAACAGATTGTTCTCTTGGATCGAGCCTGCGTGAACCCTTTTATTCTCGGAGAGCCTCGATCCTCGACTTGAGCAGCCGGCTCATGGGTTGCAGTTGCGTTTGGAGATTTCCGGCCAACACTCGCAGCAACACGTTGAGTCGCTGGGCCGATGGTTGCTCCAGATTGAGCAAAATATGGGCCGCACCACCTATCCAGCAGTCGCCCCCAGGCAAATCGCCAAGGGGTTCCTCACGAACGCAATAGCCCAGATCGCGGGCCAGTTGCAGCGATTCTTCGAGTAGGCCCAGTGTGTCTGACATCATCTCAGGTTTGCGGCTATCGAGGCCCCGATGACGGCAGGCCGAGTTGGGTGCGGCGACCGTCCATCGAGCGGCGGTATTCCACATAACGAGCCCGCTGCTCGGGCGTGGTGCTGTCGATCATGTTTTTCCGCCAATTGTTGCGACCTTCCTCAGTGCCACCTCCCTGCTGGCCCGCACCTCCCTGCCCGGTGCCACCTCCATTGGCATTCCCGCCGCCACCAAACGCCCCCATCACAGCCCCTGCTGTTTCAAATGCTTTTCGCATCATATCTTCCTGTTTGATTTGCCGATCCAGTTCCGCCTGCCGTTTTTCGGGCGGAAGGGCAAAGTAACCATCGATCCTAGCCCGCATCGTGGAGCGAAACATATTGCTGCCGCTGCGTTCCACTTCGGATCGAAGGTCTTTCGGAAGACTTTGGACCTTCTGGCGAATCTGTCCCATGGCAACAATTGTCTCAGTAGCCTGCAGAAGGTTTGCCGGGCCGCCTGTGGCCACAAATTTCTGTCGGGCCTCGTCCTGTAATGCCCGAATCTCAACCACTCTCGGATCGGTTGCAAACCGGATCCAGCCGAAAAACCAAGCCATACAAAAGGCCAACAAAGCGAGCAGGATCGCCGCGACCGTCCACTGCATCGCGGCTCCAGATGGGCGGTCGTCACTCCCAGCAGCAGACAGGTTCGACGATCGGGTTGAAGCTGTACTCACCATCGCACCTCATTAGAGATTTTCAACGTGGCCATCAAAATAAAGAAAGTTGCGGGCACCTTCAGGGGGGGTCCAGTTATTGGAATCATCGTCGTTAGTGTCGGTTTCCGTGCCGTTGATCCATGCGGCGTAGCCAGTGGCATGGAATGCCTGAAACTCGTAGAGGACCCAGAGTTTTGACGTGGCCATATTGCTGCCCTGCCGCCGGGATGTGAGGGCCTGCTCACGGGTTTTGTTGGCCAGACGAAGCGCGGGATATTCGTAGCTCGTACCTTCGTAGGCGAGGGTTTCGTATTCCTTCGGCCGATCAGCGGTGGGAATCGCCTCGAACTTGGCCTTTATCTCTTCTGCTTGTGTGCCGGTTCGCAAAAAATAAACGCTATCTGATGGGCACCGAAAAGAATCGCGATTGTTCTCCATGTAGGAACCGAGCACCGAGGCAATGCTCGGCCTGATGGGCCTTGGCGACGGCGAGGACGGGGGTGAGTAAAAATCTAATTCCTGGCTCGGCAGCACGGCCGCATCCGGAAACTTCCCTCGGCTCTTGCGGTCTAGGTAGAGTTGAAAAGCGACACCGATCTGCTTGAGGTTGGATTTGCAAGTGGCGCGGCGACCGGCCTCGCGGGCCGACTGAACGGCGGGCATTAAAAGCCCCACGAGCAGGCCGATGATGGCAATCACGACGAGCAGTTCGACGAGCGTCATGCCCGGCCGGCGGGGACTGTGTGGCGTTATGGGTTCCACGAATCACCTTCTTGGAACGAACGATAGGCATTCTGCGATCGGCACGACCGATCCAGAAACCGTAATCCTACGGAATCCGGCGAACTCTTTTGTAATCCCTGCTGAAATGCAACGGTCGAGGTGTTGAAAAGGTGCGGGGCTGCCTATGGTAGAGTCCCGATTCTACCATAGACGATACCCATTGATGAGACGCAAGTCTTTGCGGCGATTGGTTTTTGTGACGGCTCATGTGTCTGGAGAAAAGCGGCATGGTGGAAGCTGCGGGAGATTTTTCCGGGGATTTTTCGGTCTCCGCCGAGCGGCAGCCTAACTCCTGTACGCCGGGTCTGCCCGGCCCGTTGCCAGGCAGGCCCGAGGCGCCCCACAAAAGCCCGTCCCACACAGACGCGGCGACCGTGCTCCACCGTCAGTTGGAAGTGGCTCGCCTGCGGCACGCCGCCGAGGTGGCGGCACTGCGACGGCAGATTTTGGATGCCCAAAAGGCAGCCACGCTCGGAGAATTACTCGGCACGACGACGCACGAATTTAACAACGCTCTGACCACGATCCTAAACTACGCGAAATTGGGACTGCGGCACCGCGACGCCCCCACGCGAGACAAGGCGCTGGAGCGGATTCTTTCGGCTGGAACCCGGGCAGCAAAAATTACGGCCAGCGTGCTGACCATGTCACGAACTGGTGCGGCTCGCTTGGAACCA